>Ga0214473_10000234_pt1 | contig 78610 bp, 60 predicted proteins | sample RVTome_7_FD_203509 | JGI IMG/M metagenome (GOLD analysis project Ga0214473, IMG submission 203509) | Soil microbial communities from uranium-contaminated site in the Upper Colorado River Basin, Wyoming, United States - RVT98D197 | ecosystem: Environmental > Terrestrial > Soil > Contaminated >...
GGAAAAGTCAAGGGGCAGTCGGAAGAGGAATACCCGCCCGTGGATACTCACACGATCATGCCGTGAGGTCTGATACCGATTACGGTTGAGAATTCCGTATCTCTGGGTGGTATCGTCAAGGCCGAAGGCTTTGCCGATGGCGAATGGACCAAACCATCGGCAAGCTGGCGCTTGCCGCTGCCACCCAAAGCTGGATGACATGTCACGAGCAACTCATGCGTAATGGGCATGAGGACTTCGGAAAGCACTCTCGCAATGACCTTCGTTTTCTATCTTTCGGCGGCTGCAGCTATTGTGGCCGCGCTGCTGGCCATCACGCGGGCCAATGTGGTGCACGCGCTTCTGTACTTCATCTGTTCGCTGCTGGCCACGGCCGTGATGTTCTTCGTCCTCGGCGCGCCTTTCGTGGCGGCCTTGGTGGTGATCATCAACGCCGGGGCCATCATGGTGCTCTTCGTGTTCGTCGTGATGATGCTGAACAGCGCCCCTGGGTCCATCGAGCACGAGAGAGCTTGGCTCAAGCCCCGCGTGTGGATCGGTCCCGTGCTGCTCTGCGTAGTGCTCATCATCGAGCTGGTCTATAGTCTCATGCAGTACCGGACCGGCGCCATCGCGGGCCGGACGATCGAGCCAAGACAGGTGGGCATTGCTCTGTTTGGTCCCTATCTGCTGGCGGTGGAGCTGGCCTCCATGCTTCTGCTGGCAGGCCTTCTGGGAGCCTATCACCTGGGCCGGGGCGCACTGACGTCTGGAGGAGAAAGGCCGTGACCGCGAACGTTCCTCTCGGAGTTGGGCTTTCCATCGCGGCCGTGCTGCTCTGCATCGGCCTGGTGGGCGTCCTCGTAAGGCGGAACATCGTCATCATCCTGCTGTCCGTCGAGACCATGCTCAACGCGTGCGGACTTGCCTTCGTGTTCGCCGGCTCGCATCATCAGCAGCCGGACGGCCAAGTCATGTACTTCTTCATTCTGACCGTGGCGGCCGCAGAGGTCTCCGTCGGATTGAGCCTCGTCCTGCAGATGTATCGCCACTTCGGCTCTCTGGACGTCAACACGATCAACAGGATGCGAGGATAAGATGCTGGATCTGTTGTGGCTTGTGCCGGCGCTGCCTCTGGCGGGGTTCCTGATCCTCGTTGTCGGCGGGAGACGACTGCCGCCCAGGGCGGTGGCGGTCGTGGGCGTCGGCTCTGTGGCCCTGTCGGCCGTCGTAGCGATCCTGGTCAGCGCGACACACTACTGGCTGGCGCCCGAAGGCGCTGCCTATACCCAGACGCTATGGGAGTGGATGCGCGTGGGCGATTTCGCGCCGTCCGTGGCATTCTCCCTGGATGCGCTGTCCCTGACGATGATCGTGGTCGTCGCTGTCGTGGGCTTGCTGATTCACGTCTATTCGGCCGCGTTCATGGCCTCGGAGGAAGGATACAGCCGGTTCTTCGCCTGCATGAATCTCTTCGTCAGCTCGATGCTGATCCTGGTCCTCGCCGATAACCTGCTGTTGCTGTACCTGGGGTGGGAGTGCGTCGGGCTGTGCAGCTATCTGCTCATCGGCTTCTGGTATAAGGACCGGGACAATGTCCGCGCCGCGATGAAGGCCTTTTGGGTGACGAGGATCGGCGACGCGGCGTTTGCCGTCGGCGTATTTCTGCTCTTTACCTCGCTTGGGACTGTGCAGATCCAGACGGTTCTGGGCGCGATTGCCGAATACCCGGCGGGATCGTTTCTGTGCAATGCGGCGGCGATCCTGTTCCTCACAGGCGCGATCGCCAAGTCGGCCCAGCTTCCGCTGCACGTGTGGCTTCCCGATGCGATGGCAGGCCCGACGCCGGTCAGCGCGCTGATTCACGCGGCCACGATGGTGACGGCCGGCGTGTACCTCATCGCCCGCATGCACGTGCTCTTTCTGAAGGCGCCGACTATTCTGTTCATCGTGGCGGCCATCGGTGCGTCGACGCTCCTGCTGGCCGCTTTCAGTGCCATCACCCAGCACGACATCAAACGCATCCTGGCCTATTCCACGATCAGCCAGATCGGCTACATGTTCCTGGCCCTCGGCGTGGGGGCCTGGGCGGCGGCCATCTACCATTTCCTCACGCATGCGTTCTTCAAGTCCGCCCTGTTCCTCGGGGCGGGCGTGCTCATCAAGACGCTCGGCGGAGAGCACGACATTTTCAGGATGGGCGGTCTGCGCCGGCGACTGCCTGTCACGTTCTGGGCGTTCATGTTCGCGGCTCTGACGCTCGCGGCTGTGCAGCCCCTGACGCTCACGTTCAGCAGCAAGGATCTCATCTTGAACCAGGTGTGGCTGTCCGGAGAATCCGGGAGGGTGCTCTGGACTGTGGGGTTGGCCGGGGCCTTTTTGACGGCGATATATACGTTCAGGATGTTTTTCGTCGTTTTCTTCGGCTCAGAGCAGGCCAGACCTGCGGGCAAGCCCTCGCCGTGGATGATCGTGCCGTTTGCCGTATTGGCGTTGGCCGGGGCTCTCGCCGGACTGCCCGAATTGCTGGATGCGACTCTCGGAGCGAACGGATTCTACGAGTACCTGCACACGGCCACGCGTGGGCCGATACGGGAGTTCGGCTCACCCGACGCCATGTGGGTATTTCACGGGGTTTACGTGGCAGCCTCGCTGATCGGAATCGCCCTCGCGTATCTTCTGTATGAGCGTGCTCCCGCCCTCGTTCGCATGGCGGCATCCACGTCCGTCGGATTGCGGCTGCACCGGCTGTTGTTCGCCGGATGGGGATTCGACTGCCTCTACCGGCATTTGGTCGTGGCTCCCTACGTCCGGCTGGCCCGGCTCAATCGCGGCGATGTCGTGGATCTCCTCTACGTCGCCATCGCCCGGGTCTCGCGGGGGATCAACATGTTGCTATCTCTCACCGTGAACGGGAACGTTCGATGGTACGTCACCGGCATTGTCGCCGGCGCGGTCATCGTCGTTGGGCTCGTGGTGTTCTTATGATCCTGTTGTGGTTGCTCATCGTGACGTTGGCAGGGGCTGTGGCCGCCTGGGTGCTCGGCGGGTGGAGCAAGGCGGCCGGCCGCTGGATGACGCTCGCCGCCCTGTCCGCGGATGCCGTCCTGCTGGTCCTTGCCTGGACCTCGACATCCGGCGGGACATGGCTCCACGAGTTTGACCATTCGTGGATTGGGCCGCTCGGGGTGCGCTTTCATCTGGGCGCCGATGGCCTGAGCCTGCTGCTTCTGGCCTTGACGGTCTTCCTCGGGATTGCGGCGGTCAGTGCCTCATGGACCGAGATCCAGGACCGGGTAGGGGCGTTTCACCTGAGCCTCATGCTCACGCTGGCCGGAATCATGGGCGTCTTCATGGCCCTGGACCTCTTCCTGTTCTACTTCTTCTGGGAGCTGATGCTGATTCCCATGTACTTCCTGATCGCCATCTGGGGCCATGAGAACCGCGCCGCCGCCGCGATCAAGTTCTTCCTGTTCACGCAGGCGGGCAGTCTGCTGATGTTCGTGGCGATCCTGGCCTTGTACGTCAGCCACGGCCGGTCCACCGGCGTCTACAGCTTCGATTACCAGCAACTGCTGGACACGCAAGCGCCGGGCTCCATCAGCTTCTGGCTCATGCTGGCCTTCTTTGTCGCCTTTGCCGTCAAGCTGCCGATGGTCGGCCTGCACACGTGGCTGCCGGATGCGCACACCGAGGCCCCAACGGGCGGAAGCGTCATCCTGGCCGGACTGCTGCTCAAGACCGGGGCCTACGGCTTCCTGCGGTTTGCGTTGCCGCTGTTCCCGGCCCAGAGCAGGGAGATAGCCTGGCCTGCCATGATCCTGGGTACGGCCGGCATTCTCTATGGGGCCTTCCTCGCCTTCGCCCAGCAGGATGTGAAGCGGCTCGTGGCCTACACCAGCGTCAGTCACCTGGGCTTCGCTCTCCTGGGCATCTATGCCGGCACTGCAATGGCCTTGCAGGGCGCCATCGTCATCCTGTTGGCGCATGGCTTGAGCACCGGGGGGATGTTCATCGTCGTGGGCGCCCTGGATGAACGCTTCCACACCCGCCGGCTGGACGAGCTTGGCGGGCTCTGGGCGACGACACCCCGCCTGGGCGGCGTCGCACTGTTCCTGGCCCTGGCCTTGCTGGGGTTGCCGGGACTGGCCAATTTCGTCGGCGAGTTCCTCGTCCTCACGGGGACATTCGCCGTCAGTCCCACTCTGGCTGTGCTGGGCGCCGTGGGATTCGTTCTGTCGTCGATCTATTCACTCTCGCTGATCTACCGGGTCTTTCATGGGCCTGCGCGGGCGAGCGTCACAGTGGCGGACCTCGGGGCTCGCGAAATGGCTGTTTTCAGCCTGATCATCGCCGCGATTGTCTGGCTGGGAGTCTATCCGCAGCCGGTTCTCGATACCGCCCGGCCGCAGGTGGAGTCCCTCCTGAAATCGGCTAACGCGGGCAGTGTCGCGACAAATGGCAAATGATACATGAGAGTCGCTGATCTGCTGCAAATCCTGCCTTTGATCATTCTGGCTGCCGGGGCGGTCCTTGGCATGCTGGGCATTGCGGCCTGGCGCAGCCACGTCGTGACTTTTGTGCTCACGCTGGCGACGCTGCTCCTCGCTCTGGTTTCGCTTCGTATCCCGATGGCTGCGGAGAGCGAGTACATCACGGCTCTGCTGCGATTCGACGGCTATGCGATCTTCTTCATGGGTCTATTGTTCTCGGCGGCCATTGTGGTCGTCGTAATGTCCTACGGGTACATGAGGGAGCGGCCCATCGTCCGGGAGGAGTTCTATCTGCTCATCCTCACCGCCATGCTCGGCTGCGCAGTCCTTGTGTCGAGCACGCACTTCGTGTCCTTCTTCATCGGGTTTGAGCTGCTGAGCGTGTCGCTGTACATCCTGATCGCCTACAACCGGTCCCGGCCAATCGACATCGAGGCGGGCGTCAAGTACCTGGTCCCGGCCTCCACGTCCAGCGCTCTTCTGCTGTTCGGAATGTCGCTTGTCTATGCTCATACGGGGACGATGGAGCTGTTCGAGTTGGCCGGACTCGCCGCAGCGCCCTGGCAGCGCGGCGATCTGCTCGCGTTCGTGGGCGCCGGCATGATTCTGACCGGGATCGGATTCAAGCTGGCGCTGGTCCCGTTTCATTCCTGGGCGGCCGACGTATACGAAGGATCGCCCGCGCCGGTCACGGCCCTGATCGCCACCGCCTCGAAAGGGGCGATCTTCGCCTTGCTGCTTCGCTACTTCGGCGCGATGCACCTGCGGACGCAGGGCCCGTTCCTTTTCATTTTCACGTGGGTGGCGGTTCTCTCCATGTTCGTCGGGAACTACCTGGCGCTGCGGCAGAACAACGTGAAACGCCTGCTCGCCTACTCCTCCATCGCCCACATGGGCTACCTGCTCGTGGCTTTCCTGGCGGCCGGTGCGCTGGCCGTGACGGCTGTCACCTTCTATCTGCTCGCCTACTTCATCACGACCCTCGGGGCGTTCGGCGTCATCACGATGATGTCCGACAAAGACGAGGATTTCGCCGACATCGAGGACTACCGCGGGTTGGCTGCGGTCCATCCCTTTCTCGCCGCGACACTATCGGCAATGATGTTCTCGCTCGCCGGACTGCCTCTGACCGCGGGGTTTCTGGCGAAGTTCTATGCGGTGCTCGCGGGCGTGCGGTCCGAGATGTGGCTTCTGGTCCTCGTCCTTGCGGCCAATAGCGTGATCTCGCTGTTCTACTACCTGCGGGTCATCATCGCCGTGTACCAGCCCGTCCAACCGGCGCCGGATGAAGCGGGAGTCATTCATCCTCGCAAAGCCACGCCATCCGGCTCCCTCATCGGCACAGTCATCCTGGCGCTGCTTCTGCTGGCGCTGCTTGGGATCGGAGTCTATCCGGGCCCGATCATCCGTTTCATCGAGAGCCTCACCGGCAGTCTGGTGTAGTGGCCGCTTACCGCCTGAGTTGCGTGTATGGCGGATGGGCAAACCATCGGCAAGCTGCGCTTGCCGCTGCCACCCAGCAATGCTGATTTGCTACCTGAGCATCAATAAGTGAGTGTGTATTCAGGTACACAATCCATAGACAAAACCGAACGGAGTGGTTCTATGAAACCGAAGACTTCGACGCAACAGGGAATGGCAACGGTTGAAATGGATCAGGAACATCTGGATATGCTGTGTATCAACACGATACGCACGCTGGCGATGGACGCCGTCCAGAAGGCCGATTCCGGCCATCCGGGCACGCCCATGGCGCTGGCGCCGCTGGCCTACGTGCTCTGGACGAAGTTCCTGCGCCACAATCCCGGCAATCCCAAGTGGTTCAACCGCGACCGGTTCATCCTGTCCAACGGTCATGCCTCCATGCTCCAGTATGCCATGCTCTACCTGACCGGGTATGACCTTACTCTGGAGGACATCCGGAACTTCCGGCAGTGGGGCAGCAGGACGCCCGGGCATCCGGAGTATGGCGTCACGCCGGGAGTGGAGGTCACGACCGGGCCGCTCGGCCAGGGATTCATGAACGCCGTCGGTATGGCCATCGCCGAGGCCCATTTGGGGGCGATGTTCAATCGGCCGGCATACGACATCGTGGACCATTACACCTACGCCTTCTGCGGCGACGGCGACCTGATGGAAGGCGCGTCCCACGAGGCCGCCTCCATCGCGGGCCACCTGAGGCTCGGCAAAATCATCCTTGTCTACGACGACAACCACATCAGCATCGAAGGTCCGACCGAGATCACCTTCTCGGACGACGTGGCCCGGCGTTTCGAAGGCTACCACTGGCACGTTCAGAACCTCGGCGAGAAGGCGAACGACATTGCGGCCATCACCGAAGCCCTCCATGAGGCACAGATGGAGATCGACCGGCCCTCGCTGATCGTCCTGCGCTCGCACATCGGCTACGGGGCCCCCCACATGCAGGACACGAAAGAGGCTCACGGGCAGGCGCTCGGGGAGGAGGAGGTCCGGCTGACGAAGAGGACCTACGGCTGGCCGGAGGACAAGCAGTTCCTCGTCCCCCAGGAGGTGCTTGACTACATGCGTCAGGCCCGCCGGCGCGGCCAGGAGCTTGAGGACGAGTGGAACACGTTGGTCGCCGACTACAAGAAACAGCACGAAGACATGGGCAGGCTGTTCGAGTCGTCGATCCGCGGCGAGCTGCCCCACGACTGGGACCACGACATCCCGGAGTTTGCCGCGGATAAGGGCCCGATGGCCACGCGCGACGCGGGCGGCAAAGTGCTCAACGCCATCGCCGGCCGGGTCCCCTGGCTGATGGGCGGCAGCGGCGATCTCGCCCCTTCGACCAAAACGCTGATCGAGAGCTCGGGCTACCTCGAAGCCGGACAGTACCGGAATCGCAATATCGCATGGGGCGTGCGCGAGCATGCCATGTGCGGGTGCTCTTCCGGCATGGCGGCGCACCGCGGGGTTCGCCCGTACGCCGCCACGTTCTTCATCTTTACCGACTACGCCCGTCCCGCCATTCGCCTGGCGTCGATGATGGAGCTGCCCGTGATCTACATCATGACCCACGATTCCATCGGCCTGGGCGAGGATGGGCCGACGCATCAGCCCATCGAGCATCTGGCGTCGTTTCGCGCCATGCCGGGCATGTGCGTGATCCGTCCGGCCGACGCGAACGAGACCGCCTGGGCCTGGCGGGCCGCCATGATGCGCCAAAAGGGACCGACCATGCTCCTCCTGACGCGCCAGAAGGTCCCCACGTTCGACCGGGCCCGTCTCGGCTCGCCGGACGGACTGCTCAAGGGTGCGTATATCCTCTCCAAAGAGCAGGCGGAGACGCCGGACCTGATCCTCATCGCCGGCGGCTCCGAGGTCCAACTCATCATGGAGGCACAGGGTCCCCTCGAAAACGAAGGCATCCGCACCCGCGTCGTGAGCATGCCCTCATGGGAGTTGTTTGACGAGCAGGAGGAGGCGTATCGCAACGAAATTCTGCCGCCGGAGGTGACGGCGCGCCTCGCCGTGGAAGCGGGTGCGTCGTTCGGATGGTGCAAGTATGTCACCGACCACGGCGCCACGATCACCCTAGATCGCTTCGGCGCCAGCGCCCCGGCCAAAGAGAACTTCAAGCATTTCGGATTCACTGTGGACAATGTCGTGGATCATGCGCGAAAGCTCGTTCGCAAGTAGGGCGGGGGCATCGCGTGGCACACGATAAAACGTGATGACCGAAGGGTGGCAGCGTCAAGGCCGCAGGCCTTGACGCTGCCACCCATGAACCTCATGGCTGCTCTGCCTGGTACATGATCGAGCTTGGGTGAAGAATATGAAAGCCTCTCTCCACATTTCCGTATTGTTCCTGGATATCGGCGGGGTATTGTTGACGAATGGGTGGGACCGCGAGATGCGCCGGCGAGCCGCGGAGAAGTTCGGCCTCGACCTGGAGGAAATGAACGAGCGGCACAACCTGACCTTCGACACGTATGAGCGAGGTCTGCTCAGCCTGGATGAGTATCTCAGGCGAGTCGTGTTCTATCAGGACAGGACGCTCACGCCGGAGCAGTTCAAGAGCTACATGTTCAGCCAGTCGCAGCCTATCGACAACAACATTGCAGTGCTCAGAAGAATCGCGCATGCGAACGGGCTCAAGGTCGGCGCCGTCAGTAATGAGGGACGTGAGTTGGCCGTTCATCGCATCCGGCAATTCCACCTGACCGAACTTATCGAATTCTTCATCATTTCATCGTTTGTGCGTTTCCGGAAACCCGATGTGGACATCTTCCGGCTTGCCCTGGACATTGCCCAGGTGTCGCCGGAGCAGGCGGTCTACGTGGAAGACCGCCTGATGTTCGTCGAAGTGGCCCGCGAGCTGGGGATTCACAGCATTCATCACGAGACCATGGACAAGACGCTCCGGGCCCTTGACGGTCTGGGTCTGGGCTTGCCCACAGCAAGGAGTCCCGGCCGGCCGCGACGAGCCCGCCGCAGCAGGGCAAGGATCGCGGTTCGCATGACAGGCCGTCGAGTCAGACTGTGACCGAGCTGCGTGTACGACAGAAGAAGTGGTGACTGAATGGGTGGCAGCGGCAAGGCCGAAAGCTTTGCCGATGGCGGACAGGCAAACCATCGGCAAGCGTGCGCTTGCCGCTGCCACCCACAACCACGTGCTTGCTCTGCCACAACCTTGTCGTACGCCCGGCCGGCAATCAGCGGGGAAGAGTTCTTGACGGCCCGGCTCGGTTCAGGTACAGATTCGCTGTTGCGATATGTGCGACTGGCTTCTGTGGCAGGTGGTAGGTCGCGCGGCCGCGCACGACGCCTTCAGGTGAGCGGGGACGCTCGCCCTACACTGGGACGGGTGGCAGCGTCAAGGCCGAAGGCCTTGGCGATGGCGAATGCGGGAGAAAGAATGGATCGACGACAATTCATACGCGGCTCCACGGCGGCGATCGCGCTCGCGGGAGCGGGTGTCCGGATCGGCGGCGCAGGGGAATCCTCGCAGCAGTCCGGCAAGCCGGGCATTCCGAGACGGACTCTGGGCAGGACCGGCGAGAAGATCAGCGTGCTGATCCTGGGCGGAGTCGCCGCGATGAAGGACCCGCCGACCGCACAATTCCATCCGGCGCAGTTGGCAGAAGCGGCGTTGAACGCCGGCATCAACTACTTCGATACGGCTGCGGCGTATGGCGACGGCCAGTCCGAGCGCAACTACGGCGAGGTGCTTGCCACACGCCGAAAGGAGGTCTTCCTTGCGACCAAAACAGGCGACCGCTCCTATGACGGTGCCTTGCGCGGAGTTGAAGCCAGCCTCAAGCGTCTGCGGACCGATCGCGTGGACTTGCTCCAGGTCCACGGCGTCAGCGCCAAGGAGGACTTCGCCAAGTGGGACAAGCTCGACGGCGTGATGAAGGCGCTGCACAAGCTGCGAGAGGAGAAAACCACGCGGTTCATCGGCGTGACCGGCCACGAAAGCGCTGAGGCGATGCGCCGCGCGGTCGAGCTATTCGACTTTGACACGGTCCTGACCACGTTCAACCCCACGGCCGGACGACTGCCGTTTCAGCAGCTTGTCCTTCCCGTGGCACAGGAAAAAGTAATGGGCATCCTGGCGATGAAAGTCATGGGCGGCGGCTTTGGATCGCTGGCGGTCGGCAATCCGATCAAGAACGATCTCGACAAGTACTGGTATCACGACCAGGCGCCGAGCCAGGCCGAGGCCGGGACGCTGATCCGCTACGCGCTGGGGCTGCCCATCTCCGCCGCCATCGTGGGCATGGGTTCCCTCGAACAACTGCGGGTCAACGTGGCGGCGGTATGCAACGGCCGGCCTCTCGACGAAGTCCAGCGCAAAGAGCTGGAGAAGCGCATGGCCTGAGGCCCTCCAACCAAGTGCCGCATTATTGTCCCACGATGGGAGTAAAACCCTCGCCTTCAGGCGAAAACTTCAGTTCAATCGCGTGCGTCGACTGCTATCAGACAGCGGGCTGCACGTGGTTTGGCCCGAAGAACGGTCTTCCTCCTTTCAAAGCCCTCGCCTTCAGGCGAGGGTAGTTTACTCCTCGACGATGATCTTCACCTTCTGGATCGCATTGTGTCCTGACTTTGGGAATGGTCGTGGCATGGGCTGGGCGACGCCGTTGGCGTCGATCGTGCGGCAGCGGAGGTCATATGTGCCCGGCCGCTCGACCCTGAGGATCGCCGCCCAATGGGCAATCGTGTTGCGGAGGGGCCACGCATGCGGCTTGCCCGTCGCGGGATCGATCTGGCGCGGGACCGGGGGCAGTCGTCCCTCGGGCAGCGCTGGGCCCCAGTGCTGCGGGGGAGGCAGGACCTCGGCGTCCTTCCACTCGGCCCCGGTGAAATACGGGTCATCGGCGGCAAGCGGCTCCTCCTGCCGGTGCAGCCGGAAATGGACCTTGCTCAGGCCGGACATGCCGACCTGTGCGACGCCCGTGATCGCCGCCGGCCGGCCCGCCTTGATCTTGTCCGGCACGTGGATGAAACGGGCACAGGTCTTAATCCGACTATCCGTGTCGTTATTCCAGGTCGCGTACGTGTCGTTCGACTGAGGATTGTTGGTCAGGACGACGCGCTGCAGCCATTTCACCGACTGGTTCCCGTAGCCGTCGGGGACCAGCATCCGGACGGGCCCGCCGCGCTCGCTGGTCAGCCACTGCTCGTTGAGTTTGTAGCAGAGGATGACGGGATGCTCGCCGGGCGGGTCCTCCAGGACGCGCCCGATCGGCAGCGAGCTTTGAAACCGCTGCTTCGGGTCGTCGTTGTGGTAGCCGTAGTAGTACGCGCGCCGCACGTTGCCGGTCGGATGCGCCAGCCACACCACCTCGCGCAGCGGCACGCCCTCCCACAGGCCCATGCCGCACGGACGCTGCCCGTTCGTGCACGACATCACGCTCAGGAAACGCACCGCGTGCTTCTCGGCGAGCTTCATCAGCCCGTCCCAGTCCAGGACCGTGCCCGCCGCCTTGGATAGCGGCCGCTCCACCTGGGCATTGCTCTCCGGGTCCGCCACGACCTCCAATTGCCACGTCTCTCGCGTCAATCCCACCTCGCGCAGCTTCTCCGGCGGCAGCTTGTACGGCGGCGGCTCGCCCCGGCCAAACGAGATGAAATCCTCCTCCCGCGTGAGATACTCCAGCTTCGAGACCGCGTCGCGCAACAACCCTTGAGCATCGTCCTCGCCGTTACGGGCCCACAGGGGCGAAGCACTCAGAGCCGCGACGCCCGCAGCGCCGAGGTGCAGAAAGTGCCGCCGCGTGACATCCACGTGCTCTCTTGCCAATCGTTCAATAGAATCCATAAGAATCCGCGCCTCAGAATGCTCGTTTGGCTATTTCATTTCGTCGATCAGCGCCAGCGCCTGCTCGATCATCACCTCGCCCGCGCCCTTCGCCAGGCGCGTCCCTGACTCGGGCTCGTAGCCGCCTTGCTCGTACGCCTGCCCATGACACACGTATCCGACGGCGTCATTGGCGAGCGTCACGATGAACAGGTTCTCGATGCCCGCCTTCCTCTTGATGGCCAGCCCCACCTCGACCAGCACCTCTCCCGGCAGGCCCACAAGGCAGGCATTCCCCAGCTTCAAGACCTGAATCTCGGTGGAGATGCTGCCGTCGTCGGAAGACGGCGTTGCCTTCACGGGCAGCGTGATCTCCCTGCGGATCGCCCTCAGCGTGACATCACCGGCCACGGGGACCAACTGGAGCCTTTTCAACGCCTCGCCTCCGAGCGCTTTGCCGATCTGCTCGCACGGCCTCGGCCCCCGCTCAAGAGGCACGGTATTTCCCGCCAGACCCAGGGCAAAGAGACTGATCCCGCCTTCCGCCTGCTCCACGACCCGCGTCGCAAACGCGGGATAATCCGCCGACACCGTCGTGCTCAAATGCGGGTAGATGCACACCGGATGACATCCGAAGCCGATAAGGGAGCCGACGATCCTGCCCTCCCCGTTCTCCATCCGCAGGGCGAACACGGCAGGGTCAACGGGACCGAACTCCAGTTGCGCCTGCGGGAATGGGAAAGTGAATGCCACCCTCACGGCACCGTCGGAGGATGTCTCGATCTTCCGCGTCGCCGCGACCTCCGGGGGCAGGGTGAACATCATCGTCGCCCGGCCCTTGTCGTTCGTCGGCCTGCGATTGTAGAGGACCTCGGGGAGTCCGCCCATCGCTGTGCCGATTCGCACGTCCTGCATATTGCGACAGGCAATCGACACGGCATCGGCCAGCTTCCGAATGAGCACGTGCAGATAGGACTGATCGACCCGCGAGGGATCGAGCCGGCCCTCGCGAGGCAGCTTCGAACGAGTGAAGACCTCAGGTCCGGAATGCGTGTGAGTGGCACAGAGCATGACGTTCTGCCCGGGAATTCCGAGTCGCTCATGGATTGCCGCGCGCACAGGCCCGGTGATCTCTTCGAGCGGCGCGTACAGTAAATCGGCGGAGAGGATCGCGACAGTGTTGGAGCCGTCGCTGAGGACCATCGCCTTCGCGTACAACTCGTCCATGACGGCATCGCTCGGCTTGCCCTGGGAGCCGATGAGCGTAATGCCGAGCGGCGGCGTGATATCGACCTTCGCGCACGCCCCTTTGAGCCCAGCCCGGACGACGACGCCGGCGAAAAGGTTAAACGACAGAACGACAAAGATCGAAAGCGTCAGCCCTGGTTTGGTCTTCATTATCACGGCCATGCATCCTTTTTCTGCTTCATGGATTCTCAAGGTTCTATTCTACCCCGAGTCCCGCCCTTCGACCAGCCTGGGCAATTTTTCTTGCATTTCCCGTCCGGCTGGTCTACAATAAAAGTGGTTAGCGGCACGGGCCGTGCGCACTGTGCACGGGCGGGAATATGGGCCGATCGTGTGAAAGAAGTTGGAGGAGTAGTGGGATGAGGCGAATCGCGATTGTTTTCCTGCTGGTGATATTCTGGCTTGGCAGCTCACGGGTCCAGGCCGGCTACGCGTCCAAAGACGCCGGCACGCCGGACAGTGATGCCAAAGGGGGTTCCTCCCAGGCTAGTTCCGTCGCGGAGAACTCTGCCAACGAATCCGCCCAGACGAGCTCCGCCGACGCGAGTTCCGTGGCGGAGGGCTTCTCCCCGGTGAGTTCCTCGTCGCAGAGCCTCTCGTCGGCGAGCCCCTCGTCGAGGAACTTCTCGCCGGTGCGGTCCTCGCGGGCGACCTACGCGTCGCCGAGGCCGGCGTTGCCGGCCTTCACGCCGCCGACCTTCACACCGGTGAAGTTCGTATTGCCGAGCTTCATGCCCGCGAGTTTCACGCCGGTGAAGTTCGAGCCGCCGAAGTTCACGCAGGTGAGCTTCATGCCGAGGAGAACCTGGCGGTAGAGGTCCGCGTCGCAGAGCTTTGCGCCGTCTTGGGGGTCAACGCTTGACAGTTGACGCGCCCGTCAAGTGTCAAGCGTTGACCCCGGATGCCCCGATGCCGTTGCAATAGGCGACAAGCAGATGAGCATCTCCACGCACGGCACGTGCTTGGCCTTTCCAGGCTAAGCAGGTGCCCAACCCGGGTCAGTGGCTTGCATGTATACGATCCCGGTATGGAGCGGTTCAAAGAGCCGATTGAGATCCGATACTCATTCCGCACCGGCTTATCTGGTGAAGATTGAGCCCCTGGGTAGGTAATTACGCAGAGCAATTGAGGCAAAACCTATCTCCTGCCCTTCTCCTCGCCGGCGTAGTACGTTTTAACGTAGTGAGTTCTAAACGAAGTGCAGGAGTCATAGGGATTCTTCTGAAACGATTTGTGCCGCGAAGGAGCGGCGTCTTCAAGGTGGGTATATGAAAGAGCAACAGATTGCAGCGGTTTTGGAAAAGAGCGAAGTGAAGAACTTCGAGCATCCGGATGAGGTTCGCGAGTTTCCGCACGGTCGGCTGGAATTGGTGAGAATCGGAGGGGTCGTGGTCGGCCGTGCCACGCTCGAGCCCGGCTGGCGATGGTCCGAGTCGGTTCAGCCGATTGCCAAAACGGACAGTTGTGAGGCCCCCCATTTCCAGTACCACGTATCCGGCGTGATCCGGATCCGCATGGACGATGGGACGGAATTCGACTGCCATCCCGGCGATGTCTCCCTGCTCGCCCCCGGCCATGACGCCTGGGTCGTAGGGGACGAGCCGGTCGTGGTCGTCGATTTCCAGGGCATGCGCGACTACGCGGAATCCGCCTGACGACTCGCTGGAGGCGCCGATCCCATCCTGCGGCGTCATTTGCTCCTGGCGCGGTCGGCGGCTTTTTGGAAGCCCTGGGCGGCGCGGCGGATGATGGCCTCGTCCATGCAGTAGGTAAGGCGGAAGTAGCCGGGCAGGCCGAAGCCTCGGCCCGGGACAGCCAGGATTCGCTCGTCCAGAAGCAACTGGCAGAACTCCAGGTCGTCCACGCGGCCGGGGACCTTGGGCAGGAAGTAGAATGCGCCCTTGGGCAGGACGAACTCGATGCCGGCGTTTCGGAGAATGCCTGCCATTGCGTCCCGGCGTTTCTTGTAGATGCCGGCGTCCACGGTGACTCCGAGGGCCGCTTCCACGAGGCGCTGGCCGATGACAGGAGCGTTGACGTATCCGAGCGTGCGGTTGCACAGGATCAGACCGGCGAGTACTTCGTCGCCCTGCGGCATGGCGGGACTGACGGCGATATAGCCGATGCGCTCGCCGGCCAGGGACAGGCTCTTGGAGAACGAGCCGATCACCACGCTGAACTCGTACAGCGGCAGGATCGGCGGGACCTTCACATTATCATAGGCCAGAAAGCGATACGGCTCATCGGAAACCAGGTACACGGGCCTGCCGTACCGCGCCGTGGCGCGGGCGGCAATCGCGGCGAGTCCTTTCAGCTCGCTCTCATCGTACACCACGCCCGTGGGATTGTTCGGGCTGTCGATGAGAATGGCACGGGTCTTGTCCGTGACGGCCGCCTCGATGGCACTGAGATCCAGCGCAAAGGTCGGCAGCCGAGACGGGACCGGGACGAGCTTGCCGCCGTAGTTGCCCACGTAGAAGCCATACTCGACGAAGTACGGGGACGGACAGATGACCTCTTCGCCTCGCTCCAGGACCGTGCGGAACAGAACGTTCAGCCCGCCCGCCGCCCCGCAGGTGATGATGACGTGCTGCGCCGTAAGAGGCGCCTGCTGCTCGCGGGCCAGGTGCTCCGCCAGGCGCTGGCGAGCGGAGGGCAGGCCCGCGTTGGGCATGTACCCCAGGGACAGGGGCTGCTCCACGGTGTCCGCGAGCTTGCGGAGCGTGCGAGCGATCTCGGGCACGGGCGGCAGGTCCGGATTGCCGAGCGTGAAATCGCAGACCTGGTCGGCCCCGAATTTCTGTTTGAGCTCGATCCCGGCCTCGAACATGCGACGAATCCAGGACGCGCCCTGGATGCTATTGCTGATGTCCGTGCTGATCACCTGCATGGTACGACCTTTCCAACCACGGTTCCATTCCGGAGGCAGGATTATACAGCGCGGCTGCTCACTCGTCAAATCGAGATGTTGGTCCTGCGTGGACACGCGCCATCGGCAAACTGCGTTTGCCGCTGCCACCCGGAGTGGACACCGGCGAGCCAGTTCAGAATTCGCCGGGGCGGGTGTGGGGCCGGGCCGAACGACGGCCTTGAACCGCGTATGACGATCGCAGGGCAGCGGTGCGGATTCGCGGGAGGAAGGAAATAAACTCGAATGGCGGCCCGCCCGTTTTGCCGGGGAGCCGCCATTCGTATGAGCTTTCGAAATCGCACCGACCGCTACTGGAAATGATGCACGAAGCGCAGCCAGAAGCGCTCGCCTTCCGGGCGGAGCTCGGTGTCCGTCTCGAAGTAGGCGTTGAAGAACAGATGGGTATGCTGCGAGAAACTCCACAGGGCGCCGGGTCCGATGGCGAGGACTTCTTCCAGGCCGCCCACCTTGCTGCCATTGACCTCCGAGTGTTCGAACTGTTTCAGGTAGTACCCGTTGACGCCGGCGCGAAGCTGCTTGGGCAGGATCTCGTAGGAGGCCGCGAAGTTCGCGAACCAGGCCTGGCCCGCCTGCGTGTCGTTTGCGCCGGTGCCGATAAATGGGTCGTCATTCTCGTCGTTCCACAGGTAGTGCACGCGCGTGGACAGTTCCAGTTTCGGCAAGGCGAACCAGGTGGCCGACCAGTATGGGTTGAAGGAGAGGTAGTTGCTGCCCGGGTTGAGGACCTTGTCATCATCGTACTTGCCCGTGGGCAGGATGGCCGTGAACTCGACGCGGTGCACGAAGACCGGGCCGTTCTCACCCATGATCGGGTCCCACTGCAGGAACGGTCCGACGAAGATGTCGCCGAGTCCCCCGCCGTTGTCGGTCAAGATGCCGTTGCGATCGTCGGCGTCAATGTTCACGAGCGGCACGATGACATTGAGGCCCCACTTGCCGCCGAAAAGAAGTTCCTGATTCGACTGGTAGATGAACTGGTTGAGACTGGCCCAGACATCCACGCTCGTGTTCGACGCAATCGGAGCGCCGATCTCCGGGAACTCATCGGCCGTGTAGTACTGGATGTACTCCTGGAAGTAGAATCCGGGGCCGGCGGGCGGGATGCCGTCGAGGAAACTGGTGCCTCCGAGGTTGAGGCCTGCCGGCTGATCGTACGCGGCCGCCGGACCGATCAGCAGGACCGCCAGAGACAGGCACGCCGCCAACAGGAGATGCTGTACATGCTTCATCGTGGACCTCCTAAATCATAAAACAGGAACTTGAACGGTTTTACCCGCATGACGAACACGGAACACGGGACCAGATTGCGGCAACATGGCCTGTTTGTCAAGAACAAATCCGGAATCTATATCCACTATATGGAGGCGGATGGAATGCCCGATAATACCGTCTTGGAGCGCGGGAGAACGGCGTCGCGGGACAATCGCCCGGTCATCTGTGCGCGACTGCTCGCGAGGTGCTCGGCTCCACCATGTAGCCGTACTGATCTATGGCGTTCTGGCGCGCATACTCGATGAGGCGAGGGATATGGATCATCGGCTCGACCAGCCTGTCACGCGGATTGCCGAACAAGACCACGAATATCTTGTCCCTCTCCCATTCCCGGGATCGTGTCTGGAGCTTCACGGTAAACCCGTGCCGAGTCAGCACATCGAGCGTGGGCACGGGGTAGGATGCGGGCTCGGCGTTGGGACATTCCGTGACACCCGGCAGAAGGGTCGGCGTGATATAGCCGTCGTCCAGGCCGACGTCGAAGTTCCTCTTCTTGATGTCCACAAAGAACAGCGCGGACCCTGTGAACCAGTCGCCTTTGACCCGTTGACTGGCGTCCTTGGCCACCTTAGCAGGCAGGATTCCCAGCTTCTCCATCTCCTCATCCATCGCGATCTCGATCGCCTCGTTGTAGGGATGCCGCGTATCCTGCAGCGCGCGAACGGCGACCACGGTGCCAAGCAGATTGGAGAAGGAGTCCTCCCAGGAGAACGCGGAGGGGAACTCGGTGGCCAGGCCGATACATCGGAAGCCGAACCAGGTGAGGATCTCGTGCCATGTGGTCATGGTGAATGCCAAGTACGGCCCAAGCGCCATCGCCGCCTCTCCGGCCGCGGCGGATTGTTCCGTACGGGACAGGCGGTCCCAGTCAGGGGGATACGACAGCGTGACATAGTTGCGCGAGCGGTCCACCGCGAGCTTGTAGGAGAACCCCGGCTTGCCGCTCATCAGGGTCTTGTATGTCTCGCCCGCGAGATACGCGGTCCAGTCGGCGGCAATCCGCACGTGGATGATGTCGACGTGACCGGCCCGGCAGGTGTACGCGATGCCGTTCTTCTCTCCGAGCGGGACATGGTATCCGTGCTTGCCCAGGTTTGGACCGATGAAAAACGTGCCCAGTGTGGACGTCGGGTAGGCCCCGAATCGAATCCTGGGCGGCGAGGAGAATCCCGTGGAGATCACCTCGTTCGCGGGACGCGAAAGGCCTTTGTCGGGAAGCACCCGACAACCGGTCAGCACGATTAGAATCAGTGAAATTGATATCCATTTCATCTTCTTCGAGATACGACTGCCCTGTGTTGCACCAAGTTTCATAAATCCGGTAATCCATCGTCAAAGAAACTGCACTTGCACTCTTATCCTGGGGATTCGGGTCCGCATCCGGAACCGAATCCCCGCGACACTTTCCTTACGCTGTCCGGGCTGCGCGCCGGTCAAAGAGTTTCTCCGCAATTGCCGGGGGCAAATCCCTAATCCTCTGCCCGCCGTTTTCTCTTGGCGGCCTCGGGAGCAAGCGGTATCGTGACCGGGGGTTATCCGGCGTGAATCGAAGGAATGCATGACAAATCATATGATCGAGTTTTCATGCGTGTACTGCGGCCGGCAGGTTGGCGTTAGTGGAGAGTTGGCCGGCAAGACGATGGCATGTCCCGCCTGCGGTCATTCCATTCTCGTGCGCAAGAGGGAGCCGGGGGAGGCCCTGAAACCCGCGCCGTCCGGCGAGGCAGGCACGCGGGAAAACGCGGAGGACTGGCAGACCAAGAGTGATCGGGAGGTTTTTGACCGCCTATTGGCCGGGACGCTTCCCATCGAGGACCGGCGCAGGCTCGCCGCCAGGAGGCTGCGATGGCTGCCGCTCCCGCGATGCGACGACGTGACGTTGTTTGCCTTGAGCTCGGCGTTCTCGCTGCTGTGGTTCATCGACCCCGGGCCGGCGGCCGACCTTCGCGAGGCGTTCACCTTATTGAGCTTGCATGAGGTGTCTTTCGTGCCGGCACTGACCCTCGTCGTCACGGCAGTGTCGCTCCTCAACCTCCTGCTCCAGAGGCCGAAATCCGACCGCGAGGAATTCATGATGCTGCTGTTCGTGGTGACCGTCGCCGCGGGCACGGGCGTTCGCGCGGGCCACGTCGCAATGCAGGAGCATCTGGGCCGGCTGATGGCCTTCCCCGCGTGGAGCATCGTCAGCAGCGTCCTCCTGTTGCTTCTGTTCCGTCTCGGCCTCGTGGATAGCGACTCGATCAGCAGGAAAGCAGGTGTCCTCCAGGTCATCCTCACCGCAGTCTCCGTAACGGCTCTGCTGGCAGTCTGCCAGTACCACTTCAAGCTGCACTGGGCGATCACCTTCTCCATCGTCATCTGCTACATAATGGGCCCGCACAACACGATTCGGAACCTCTTCGGCTGGAAGCCTCCTACCTTCACGGCCCGGCACGCGTAAGCTTGCGCGCAGCAAGCAGGCCCGGGCAGGATGACGTACCGTGCTTTTACAGACAGAATTGCACCACCAGCCTTGACCTGCGTAGTAGCTGTGCAGGATAGTACGGCTGAGCTCCTGCATCACGTGCTGATGGCAGATCACTGAACGAAAGCTCACTGCAATAAAGGGGTGTGGAGATGGCGGATAAGAGAATTACTCTGGTGACCGGGGCAACGGGCAAGCAGGGCGGGGCCGTCGCCCAAGAACTTCTGGTGAAGGGCTACCGCGTTCGAGCCATGACCCGCAAACCCGATGCGGAAAATGCCCGGGCTCTGGCTAAGCTTGGCGCCGAGATCGTCCGGGGCGATTTCGACGATGCCGGCTCCCTGGTCCAGGCGGTGAAGGGAGTTTGGGGTGCATTCTCCGTGCAGAATACATGGGAAGCAGGCGTGGAGAGAGAAGAGGAGCAGGGCAAGCGGTTCGCGAAGATAGCGAAAGACGCCGGCGTCCAGCATCTCGTGTACTCCTCCGTAGCATCGGCCCATCGAAAAACGGGAATCCCCCACTTCGAGAACAAGTGGCGGGTCGAGGAGACGGTGCGGAGCCTGAAATTCCCCTCCTACACGGTCCTCCGCCCGGTCTTCTTCATGGAGAACTTCCTCACACCCTGGTTCAAGCCGGCGATTGATCAGGGGAAACTCACGGTGGGCATCGAGCCCACGACTGTGCTCCAGATGATCGCCGTGGAGGATATCGGCAAGTACGGGGCATGGGCCTTTGACAACTTCCAGAAACTCAACGGCCGGGCCATCGATTTCGCCGGCGATGCGAAAACCATGCCCGAGACAGCCGGAATCATCGGAAAAGCCGCAGGCAGGAAGATCGAGTTCGTCCCGACGCCCATCGGGGAGGTCCGCAAGTTCAGTGAGGACTTCGCGATCATGCTCGAGTGGTTCGACACCGTGGGCTACAACGTCGATGTCAAGGCTGTGGCCAAAGAGTCCGGCATCCAGCCGACCACCCTGGCCCGGTGGGCCGCCAAGGTCGATTGGTCGTGACAATGCCGCTGAGGACCACGATGTCCCGCCAAATGATGCGCCGCTCACTCGTGCAGGTCGCCGCGATCCGCATCTGCGACCGGTCCGGCCGGCGAAGCCGCCCCAAGCTCGGACTGACGGAGAGAAGCGCACGACCCGGTCGAAAATGGTGCGATCTACCGAGAGGCGGTCTTTCGGCCCCTGCTGCGGGCCCAGGCCAATCCTTGGCGGGCCTGCTCGTTGTGTCGATCCGTCTTCAAAGCCTGGCGGAAATGGTCCTCCGCCTGGTCCCAGCGGCCGGACTTGCCCAGGGCGTACGCCAGGAGGATTCGACACTGCGGCACGTGAGGGAGCGCCCGCACGACGAACTCCAGCTCGCGTGCGGCCTCCTCGTGCCGTTCAAGCTGATGGAGAAAGGCGCCAAGATTGTATCGCAGTTGCCAGTCCCGCGGGTTGGCCTCGATCGCTTGCCGGTACACTTGCATCACGTCGTCGATGAATTTCTCATCTATGTGATCCGTCACTGCTTTGATGTCCTTCTCGGCACGGGCCTGTCGCACGGCGTGATCGAGCTGCCGGGTGAACGGCGGCTTGGCCGTCAGGTCGGCCATGCCGGCGGCCGTATTCACTTCGTCCCATCGGGTGAAGGCCAGCACGCGGGCACACTGCTCCCGCGTGGGGACCTGCGCCGAGGCCGAGGGGGTAAGTCCCCGGTCCCGCTCCAGCGCCTGCACGGCGGCGGGCAGGATCGCACGGGCCAGTTCGTAGTCGCCGTCGAAACGCAGATGCACGTGCTCGTAGAACAGCTCCCCGCCGGCGATCCCACCGGGACAGCGCTCGCTCAGGGCCAGGGCCTTCTCCGCATCCACCAGGGAGATTCGCCGGCCTTCGCGCTCCGTCACGACCCGCCCGATGATGTCATTGAGCCGGGAGTCCGTGCGGAACTGCAGGGCGTCCCAGTCCCTCGCCTGGAGGAAATGGCGTTTGGCGGTCTCCACGTCGCCGGCGTCGAGACAACAGCGGGCCAGGCGAAAGTGCAGCTCGGCGTAGCGATCGTCGATGCCGGCGGCTTTGCGATAGTACCCGATGGCCTCCGCCGTGTCCCCGCGGCCCTGTGCTTCCCCTGCCCGGCGATAGAGCAGGTCCCACTGCTTCTTTCGCTGCAGATCGGTCAGGCCCGGATCGTGCAGCGAGCCAAGGGGCGGGCAATCCCGCAGGTTGGACGCGACGGTGGAAACGACGACGGAGGCGCCCGACTGAAGACAGTACCTGCAGATCCGCTGGAGATTGTCACGGAAGTTGCGATATACGATCTCCCTTTCCGTCCCGTCCGGCGGGGTCTGATGTTTGTCGAAGAAGTCTGCCGGGTGGGTCATTCTGCGCTGCTCGGAGATTGCGGGGCCGTCCCCGAGGGCCCTGCGAATCAGTTGGCCGATGCGGGCCTGCTTGACGCGATGGAAGACCGGAATCCATGCGGAATGGCGGCCGAGAAATGCGGTTCGCGTCGTGGGGGCGTACAGGCCGCAGGCCTCGTTGTTGCCCATGTAAATCACGACCAGGTCAGGCTTCAACGCCGAACACTCCCGCGATATGTTCACAATGACGTGCGAGTTGATACCGCGCATCGCCGCATTGACCACCTCCAACCGGTGGTCTGGAAAATACTGCCGCAGCATGATTTCCAGGACACGGATGAAGCCGAAGGACGGATCGGGCGTGCCCATCGCCGCCGACTCGCCGAGCACGAAGACCCGGATGGCGTCCGGCGGCTTGATAACCGGCAGCAGGCAGGGCTGCGGCGTCGTCAGCGTCTCCTGCTGGTAATGCCACCCGAAATACAGGTTCGTCGTGAGCACGCCCTCCTGCTCGCTCTTGACGAAGAACGTGGCGGGGTACCCGGCGCCAAGGAGAGCAAGACCCCCTTCGATGAGCGCCAGGAACAGCGCCGGGGCAAGTATCGCCACCGCCGCACGGAGACACCAGAGCCGCCAGCCCCTGGGCCGGCGATGCACGTCCCTCGGCGCAGCAGACCGGCCCGCCCCGCCGCCGGAGGGGGGGTTGGCCTTGCCCGAATCGTGCTGTGCCCGTTTGTGGGCCCTTGATTTTGCCATAAGAAGCTCGTGACGAACACCGATAACTGCACCATACATACCACCGCGACCGATTCCACGCAAGGCAAAGGCCCCACGGCAGCGGGTGCGACATCTGCCAGATAGATCGTCCGACAATCGCGAAAAACCTTGACGAGTCACACAAAATCTGCTATAGAAGAAGGTTGTTTGGAAAAGTCGTGGCCTGCAGGCCCGCGAGATGCCGGGCTTCGGGCCCGGGAGACTATGGAGTCCGGCAGTGCAGGGACAGGAGGCTCTGCGATGGACGTGATACGCCGCAGGAAGCTCGAACGAATCTGAACTCTTGCCGTCGTGGCAGTATCTGCAGAAAGGAGGTGATGTCCGGCTACGGGCTGCTTGTCCTACCAGTCCCGTGGTACGCGGAAGATCATCTTTGCAGTCTCATCGTGAGACTGGCCCCGGCTCGGTAACAAACAGGCCCCATCTCTGCATCGGAGCCGGGGAGGCAGCGCCCCAGCCTATGGCTGGACACGAAACCCGGACGCTTTTGAAGGAGGAATACCATGGCGCGGAGACTTTGTTTCCTGGTCCTTACTGCACTGTCGTTCATCCCCATTGGGACGGTGCATGCCCAGGGGCTTTTGGGAGAGTATTTCACGGGCAGACAATTCACCGGCACGCCCGTACTGACCCGCACCGAGGCGGTGAATTTCGATTGGGCCGGCAATGCCCCTGATAACGCGGTGCCGGCGAACAACTTCTGCGTCCGCTGGATCGGCAGCATCACGGTCCCGGACTCGGGCAGCTACGTATTCGCCACGAGAAGCGACGACGGCGTGCGCCTGTTGCTGTCCGGGGAATGGGTCATCGACAACTGGGGCGACCACGCCTCTACGTGGAACAACAGCTCGCCCATTCCGCTGGAGGCAGGCAAGACGTACGGCATGAGGCTGGAGTTCTATGAGAATGGCGGCGAGGCCGTTATCGAGCTATATTGGACGGTTCCCGGCGGCACGCGAGAGGTCATCCCGGCGGATGTCCTGTCCACGACGTATGTCCGTCCCGTCCAGGCTCGCTTGCCCAATCCCGTCAACGGCGCCCCCGGGGTGGTCGTGCCGGCATTGATGTGGACGGCCGGGGAAGGCGCGTTGCTGCACGACGTCTATGTTGGCACCAGTCCGGATCTGACGGCCGCTGACCTCAAGTCGGATCACAAGCTTCCCACCCAGTTCTTCTATCTCCCCGCGATGATGACGCCGGGCGCGACCTACTACTGGCGCGTGGATGAGATCGAGAAGGACGCCGTCACAACGCATATCGGCGACGTCTGGTCGTTTACGATGCAGGCGTTGACGGCCTACCGGCCCATCCCCGCGGATGGCTCGAACGAGGCCTCGCCGGCCCCGACCCTCACCTGGCTGCCGGGCATGAACGCCATGGGACACCAACTCTTCTTCAGCAGCAGCCGCGACGCCGTCGCCCAGGGCGCGGCGGAGGCGGACAAGGGCAAGATCAACCTGGTGGAGGAAAGCTTCGCCCCAGGGGTCCTCGACAGTCTGGCCACCTACTATTGGCGCGTGGATGAGACCCTGATCGACGAGACGATCAAAGTCGGCCCCGTCTGGAGCTTCACCACGTCCATCCTCATCGACGATTTCGAGAGCTATACGGACGACGTCGGCAGCCGCATCTTCCAGACCTGGATCGACGGCTGGGGCTTCACCGAGCCTGCTCCGGGCAATCCCGGAAACGGCACCGGCGCCACGGTCGGGTACTCTGAGCCCCCGTTCGCCGAGATGGCCGTCATCCATGGCGGCCTCCAGGCCATGCCGCTCGACTACAACAACATCAACGCGCCCTGGTACAGCGAGACCCAGCGGGAATTTGCGACCGCAGAGGACTGGAAGGCCAACGACGCCAACGACCTCGTCTTCTACTTCCGAGGCAAGACGGCCAATACGCCGACCCCGCTGTACGTCGCGATCGAGGACGCGTCCCGGCGCGTCGCCATTGTCACTCACGCCGACCCGGCGGCGGTCAATGCCTCCAAATGGACCCAGTGGAGAATCCCGCTCAGCCAGTTCACCGGCGTGAATCTGGCCGCGGTCAAGAAGCTGTCCATCGGTGTTGGCGACCGCAATGCCTCCAAGGCGGGCGGCGCCGGCAAGCTGTACGTCGATGACATCATGGTGACCAAACCGGCTCCCGCCGGACAGTAGTCTCTACCATTGCCAGGTGGGGCCGTCACAACAATGGTTGCCTCATCCGAGAGTTGAACACCTTTCGGGGTCTGTGTCCCAGCGACACAGGCCCCGATCTTTTCTTCGTACGACGGACGAGTCGGTCAAATCCCTCGTCCCTTCCGGTTCGTGATCCCCTACCTACACCGAATGCATTTCAGGTTTGTGCTGAGGCTCCTGGTGCTCGGGTAACAAATCAATAGTGTTGGGTGGCATCGTCAATCGCAGCTTGGCGATGGTTCCATGCCCTCTCGAGGAAACCATCGCCAAGGCCTTCGGCCTTGACGCTGCCACCCCTGAGTCCGAAGACCTATGACTGAATACCTGAGGGTCAGTAAAGGCTGTTACCAGGCGCCCCGCGGCCGCCCGTCGTGGTGCGATCGTGCGAGCCGGTCGTCGAGGACGGCACAGTCACGGTGTGGATCACGAACTCGAACGGCTCCAGGACGTCGGTGCAATTGACCCGCCGAGGCCGCTGCTACATCGGCCCACGCCCCTGATGAGACTGGCAGATGCGGGCCATTCTCACTGTCCTTCACTATCGCTCTTCACGATGATGCTCACCGCCTCCTCCGGCGAATCGGTCATGTGGAACAAGTCCATGTCTTGCGGATCGATTGTCCTTTCCGCCAGCAGCGACTCCTCCACGAACGCCCGCATGCGAGCCCAGAAGACAGTGCCCATGAGAACCACCGGAAACTGCTCGATCTCCCGGGTCTGCATCAGCGTCAGCGTCTCGAAGACCTCGTCGAGGGTGCCGAACCCGCCGGGAAGCACGACGAACGCGCTGGAGTACTTCACGAGCATGACCTTGCGCACGAAGAAATGGTCGAATTGCACGAAGCGGTCAACGTACGCGTTGGGCTGCTGCTCCATGGCCAGCTTGATGTTGCAGCCGACGCTCAGCCCGCCGGCCTCCCTGGCCCCGCGATTGGCGGCTTCCATGATGCCGGGCCCGCCTCCGGTAATGACGGTGTAACCCGCCTCCGCCAGCCGCCGGCCCATCTGCCGCGCGAGCTGATAGTACCGGCTGGACTCATCGAATCGGGCCGAGCCGAACACCGTCACCGCCGGCGGCGTGATCTCGAGCGACTCGAACCCCTTGAGGAATTCCAGAAAGTAGCGGACCGCGCTCTCCAGCTCCTCCGCGCGATTCTGCCGCCCCTGAAGGAATTTCTTCTCCAGATCGACCGTCGTTTCGAGGAACCGCGGCGCCGCCTGCCGCCCCACCGACTGCTGCCCGTTCACATTGCACCTCCTTTCTGATGGCCGCATAGTGCTGTACGCCCAAAAGGCGCGATGCTCCATAAGCAAATCCCTCGGAGGGCGTTTGAAAAGTCGATCCATCGGAGCATGGGCTGCGCCCCCTGCCGGTGCGGGTCCTCCGTCCACAACGTCCATCCCATCCACTCCGGCGGGACCTTCGCAATTATGCGCGGTTTCCTGTTGACAAGCGGGACCGCACCTGATTCTCTTGTGGGTCGGTCGAGGGGATCGCGGGCGGAAAGGGCCCGCAGAGGACGCAGTATGGTCAGGCAGGCAGTTTTGGTGGTATGCATTCTGTTGGCAGGTCCCCTGGTCGCTCAGGAGCAGGAGACCGAGGAGCTTACCGAATCGCTCAAGCCGCCCTCGTGGGAGATCGCACCGGAAATCTCCCGCTTCACGTACAGGGAACCCGGCGTCATGAAGGACGAAGGCACGTTCTATGGCGTTGTCGGGTCGTACACCCGCCGGCGCCTGCAATCGGGCGACCCGGCGCCGTCCGATATCGACGCCAATGACGCCATCTCCTGGTCCACGTTCGAAATCGAGGGCAGACTCAGCTTCGGCGAGGTGGATTACGACGGCGCCTACATGGACGGCACGCCGCTGCGGACCAGCGGCACCGACGACTTCCTGCTCGATATCAGGCTCATGGGAGGCCGCGAGTGGCAGCCCGCGAAGTGCCCCAACGCCTTCTACGCGGGCCTGGGCTACAGGTACTTGAACGACGACTCGTCCTCCCGGCCCGGGGGGTACCTGCGCGAATCCAACTATCTCTATGTCCCGCTGGGCGCGCGGGCGGACTTCGCGCTCAGGGACGGCTGGGGCCTCGCACTCACGGGCGAGCTCGACGTGCTGCTCATCGGACGCCAGATCTCTCATTTGGATGATGTAGATCCTAATTATCCTGAGGTCAAAAACTGGCAGTGGCCCGGGATCGGCCTCCGCGCCGGCGTGGCGCTGCGGCACAGGAGCCGGTCGTTCGACCTGGCCGTCTCGCCCTTCGTGCGATACTGGTGGATCGCCGAGTCCGACGTGTCGAACGGCTACTTCGAGCCGGAGAACAACACGCTCGAGTACGGCCTGAGCGCCATCGTTCGGTTCTGATTCATCCCGGGTGGCATCGTCAAACTCGTTGGCAACGTCCCAAATCCCTCGGATCCGTGTGACGTGGGATGGGTGGCAGCGTCAAGCGCAGCTTGGCGATGGTTTGCCTGTCCGCCACCGCGCGTTTCGCCTTCATATCGACCGGAGCCGGTCCCGGTTCTCGTAGACCTTCTCGATCGCGTCGGCGATCTCGGCCATGTCCTCCTTCGTTCCCAGCAGCGGGCCGGAGGCCCAGAGCATCGCCATTTCCTGGCATACACGGTCGCAATTCGGACATTGCACTTCGTCCCGGTACTTCCGCAGCCGCTCGCCGGAGTACATCGTCTGATAGACCTTCGAGTTCAGGACATTGTCGATCCACGGCTCCCTGTGCAGGCCCTGCCGGATGTACTCGCTGAGGTCCACCCCCTCGGCGCGCAGGGCCTGGAGGAACGTCGCGCGGTCCACGCCGTCGAGGTGCTCCTTGTGGTAGGACATCGCATAGAGATAGAACGAGCCGCTGCTCGTGCCCTCGTACAGTTTCTGCGGGGTCAGGCACGGGACCTCCTTCAGTCTCGATGTCAGATACGCGGCGTTCTCATTGCGCCGGGCGAATCGCTCCATCACGCCGGACAACTGGCCGAGCAGCACGGCCGCCTCGAACTCGTTCATCCGGTACTTCGGCCCGATCATCTCGGTCGCGCCCCGGCGCGATGTCCCGTGGTTGTGCACGGTATAGCACTTGTCCATCAGCTCGTCGTCGTTGCCGATGATGCCGCCGCCCTCGCCGCAGGCGATCGTCTTGCTCGTCTGGAAGCTGAAGCAGCCCACATCGCCGATAGTGCCCAGCCGCTTGCCCCCATACTCGGCCAGGTGCGCCTGGCAGGCGTCCTCGATCACCTTGAGGTTGTGCTTCTTTGCGATGGCCATGATCCTGCCCATGTCGCAGGGCTGGCCCATCATGTGTACGGGCATGAGGGCCCGCGTGTTCTCCGTGATTCTCCTCTCCACGTCCTCGGGGTCGAGCTGGTACGATTGCGGGTCGAGGTCCGCCAGGACCGGCAGCGCGCGGGCCGAGAGGATAGCGGCAATCGTGCCCGGGTCCGTGTACGGCGAGGTGATGACCTCGTCGCCGGGACCGATACCCAGCGCCTCCACGCAGGTGTGCAGGGCCTGCGTGCCGGAGCCCGTGGCCACGCAGTGCTTCGTGCCCAGCAGCCTGGCATATTCCTTTTCGAACGTCGGGACCGTGCCCGAGCTGGACTGAATCCGGCACCAGATCCCGCTCTTGGTCGTCTTGAGGACGGACTGGATCACGCTCTCGTCCCAGTAGGGCCATTCAGGCCAACGCTTGTTCTTCCTGACCGGCTCGCCGCCGAGGATCGCCAGCTTGCCCGCCTTCTTCGCGATGTTCCCATAGGCGGGCACGGTTCGCGAGCCGACCGCCGCCAGAGAGCCCGCCGATGCCGCCGCCATGAATTGCCGTCTCGTCCACTCGCCCTTTGCCATTTCATGACCCTTTCCACGCAACACGTGACCGAGGCCCAAAGAACACACGCCCTGATGATGCCTGTACTATCCTTTATAGTCCCGCAACGGCCGGACATGCAACCGTAATTCTGGCATGGCTCAGTCTTGTGCACGACCGACTCTTGCGATGGTCTTGCGCCCGCAAACGCGAGGTTGCGCAATACAGGCGGAGCATCCCCGCTCGCCTGAGGATGTCGCGCGAGAACGCACGGCCTGCAACCTACCCGGAGGCTCGTCACACACCCATTCTTGCCCAGACCGAGCAACACTCTTACGTACCACGATGGGCGGCAGCGCTAAGATGTGTTACGCGGATCTTACCCTGTCTGAGGATTGGCTTTGTTCCACACAATCGCTCGCGCCACCATGGGTGGCATCGTCAAGCCGTAGAGACGCAACATCTTGCGTCTCTGCCAAGCGATGCTCTTCCTGAGACGCCCCAGATTGGGTTTGTTTCACACAATCGCTCACCAGCTCCCCGCCGGCACGGGTGGCATCGTCAAGCGAAGCTTGGCGATGGTCCGGCTCAGATGGAATGGAGCTGTCGCCGGGTTCGAGTTTGCGTTTGAGCCGCAGGTGCTCCAGGTTGGCCATCGTCCTGTGCAGACTGCCTTCGATCCGCCGCTCATGCATCAGCAGCCGGTCCAGGACCCTTTCCCGGAAGAAGTCCTTCGCCACCATCCGGCCGATCGCATAGGTGGGATCGGTGCCCGGATCGCGCCTCAGCCTCTCCTCGTCTTTCGGCGACAGCTCGTCGAGGAAGGCCCTCATCGACTCCTTGAGCTCCTGGGCGAGCAGGGACTCGAAGACCTCGTTCTGCACGCGTTCGGCCCGCCGCAGCCGCCAGGTGAGGCTGACGATCCGCTCGGCGAGGAAGGTCTCCATCGTCCCGGCCGGATCGAGCTCATCCAGGAACTCGCCGCGATGCAGGTCGAACTCCTGCTGGTCTTCGCCCATGATGACGTTCTGCCGGGCGAGCAGGCCGTGCTTGATGGCGTTCTGGGCGACGATGGCCTTGCCCTGCGTCGTTTTGGGACCGGTGGATTTGGCGGCGTTGCTGCGGTTGGCGGACACTTGTGCTTCGGTAGCCATGATAGGCCCCTCCAAAAAGTGATTGGTTACTATCTACAGTTCACTATTCAGTTGCGTCAATATCATACAACTGCCCCACTTGGCCGTAAAGTGAAATGCCGGAAAAAGGCGGAGATTCTTCCCGGCCGCAGGGGGACGCGCCAAGTCCTTGTGACACAGGGAGTTACGACCGACAGCCGGTAGGCCAATGGTTCGATAGGTAATCAGGGCATAGACCAGATGAAGCGGAGGATCCAGGGTCAACGCTTGACACTTGACAGAATCGTAGGCTGCGCACCGCACACCGATTTCTTTGGAGCCTCCCGAAGCTCTCCTAATGGAATACCGGGAACGAATAATGAATGATGAGGATGCGGCCGCCAGGGGCCCACTAATCACTAATCAAGCTCTGACCCCCATCTGTCCACGGGCCGACAGAACCCGACCGAAGCGCCGACTCGGCAGAGGGGTAAATATTTCGGTTCAGAGAGAGTATTTTTGTACTTGACAAGAACCCTATATGGATGCCCCCTTTCCTGCCCTGCCAATCTCCCGCAAGCGGGGTGGAGACTCCTCAGCCAACCAAGGGGCCTGTGGGACGTCACGCGGGTCCCTTTTCTGTGGGTTTGTCAGGTATGGTGTGGCGATTTGGGGGCATATCCGCCATATCGCGGCGTTCTCAAATCCAGTATCTATCGCATGTTTTTCTTGCAATGGGGCGGGGGGGATTGGTATAAATAAAGGAAATAGTACCTGCGATAGTCATTCTCGAAGGTCGGAGTCTGCGATGGCTCAGGATGGCACGGCAGCACGCGGGAGAAGTATAAGGACCGCGTGCCGTGAGGGTGCCCCATTTCATACACGTTGTGTCGGTCTGTCGCAACTCATTCACTGACCCTGCTGGGGCCATTGAAGGAAGGAGGTTGGCTGGGATCTCGAACGTTGTGCCGTTCCTGCAGAGATGTGCTGTCAACAGGTGCGCGTTCTCGCTGCACAACCGGCGTCGGGCACGCCGGGAATAAGTGGATGGTGAGGCGTCTCTGGAGACTATGGAGCGGCGTGTGTCTGGCTTGCGGTTGGACAGGATCGGGCGAGGGTGTCGCGCATGCAAGGCATGTGGCACCCTGTCGCCTGTCCCGGAGCCGGGGTGTAGTGTTTTGAAATGTAAAAGGAGGACGATCATGAGTAAAGTACTGTTTTCTCTTGTTTCGATCTTGTTGCTATCGCTGGCGAGCACCAGCTACGGTGTCGTCATCGGCGACTTCGAAGCCGCCACCGACGGCTGGTACACCGACCAGTGGACGAAAGGTGAGATTGCGTTCAGTCCCCTCGGGGCGACGCTGCACTACCTGGCGCTGCAGGTCACGGCCCCCGGCGGCTGGAACAACGAGACCAAGGTCGACATGAAGCCCTATCGTGTGGCCCTGGGCGTCAAGGGCACCACGGTCACGGCCGACGTGACTGCGTTTGCGGCGGACCTGCCGGGTGGCACCTGGTTCAGCGTCGAGATGGTTATCAACGCGGAAGGCGACGGCCAGTCCGGCCCCGGCAACAAAGTCGGTTGGAAGAGCATCGCCTCGGTGCCCGTCACAACGGATGGACAGCCTCACAAGTACACGTGGGCGATCCCGGATGACCTCGCGGCGGCGATTGCCCTGACTGACGGCAACATCTGGTGGTTCGAGCTCGCCCTCGTGTCGAACACGGACGCTAGCGCGACGAAGTTCTACATCGACAACATCCAACTGAACGACCCGGCCAAGAAGATCGTCTGGGTTTCCTTCCATGGCGCCGATGACGCGCCCCACGCTAACGCTGCCAATGTCGGCTGGAAAGAGGCGACCGATAAGGCGTACACCGATCTGCTGACGGCCAACGGGTACAAGGTGACGCGCTATATCACGACGGCCACTCCCGATGTGAACTTGCTCAATGCGGCGGACCTGGTGATCATCAGCCGCCCGGTCAGCAGCGGCCATTACTCCAACGCTGCGGCCACAACGTGGAACACCAAGATCACCGCTCCCATGATGATCACGGGCGGGTACGTCCTTCGGAATAACCGCATGGGCTTCACCGCCGGTAACACCATGCCGGACATCACCGGGGACATCAGGCTGACGGTCAGCGACCCGAACCATCCGATCTTCGCGGGAATCGCGCTGACCAACGGCACCATGGACAATCCCTATGCCGGCATCCCTGTCTATCCCATCGACCCGACCAAGATCGCGCGGGGCATCTCGATCAATAGCGATGCGCCAAACGCCGAGGGGACCGTCCTGGGCACGATTGCAGGACCGGCAGATCCCAACGATCCCAACGATCCCAGTGACACCTTCGATCCGATTACGGGCCCTGTCGGGGGCATGGTGATCGCGGAATGGCCGGCTGGGGCCACACTGACGCACGCCGGCGGGGGCCTAACGGACGTACTGGCTGGTCCTCGCCTGGTCTTCCTGACCGGCACTCGCGAGCCCTCCGGCGTAACGGGTGGAGAAGCGGCAGGGCTGTATGACCTCTATGACGACGGCACCAAGATGTTCCTCAACGCGGTCAACTACATGCTCAACCCGCCTCTGCCTCCGGCCGCGAATCTGCTGGCCAACGGTGGTTTTGAGGATGGCACAATGACGGGCTGGAATATGTATGGGGCCGCGACTGGAACAGTGGTGACGGAGCTGACGGGCGCCACCGTTGCCGATGGCCCCATCGAGGGCACGTCCTGCCTCTACGTGGACGTCCCCACAAAGACACCCAACTTCTGGGAGGCCGGCCTGCAGCCGCAAGGAATCAAGTTCGAGAAGGACAAGAAGTACACATTCTCCGCCTTCATGAAGTCCAAGGCCGGCACACTTCAGGTGAATATGAAGGCGGAACTGGCGGCAAACCCCTGGACAGCATACGGCGAGAAGATGGTGACCGTGACCGAGGAGTGGAAAGAGTTCAGCGTAACGACGCCGGTCTTCGTTGCGGATGTGACTCCCGCTGGCTTCACGTTCCACATCGGTTCCGCCGTGGGCGGTTTCTGGGTTGATGGTGTGAGGTTCTACGAAGGTGACTACGTGGCGCCTTGATGCCAAGAACGATGTGCGCCTGACCCTGAAGTAATTGGGCCAGGATGCAGAAGCAGTTTCGGGCCTGTACTCCTCGTGGGTACAGGCCCTTTCTACATCGTCGTCTGCAGGTACGTGGTGAGATTGACGTCCTCGTTGGCCAGGCCGAGCTTGCGCCGGATGCGCTCCCTGTGCCGGCTGATCGTGGCCGTGGACACCCCTCGCGTCTGAGCGATCTCCTTGCTTCGCAGCCCCGTCCGGATCATATTGCAGACGCTGATCTCCGTGGGACTCAGGCTGCGGAACTTGTCCGTCAACTCGTGAATAAACGGAGATGAGACCTCCATCAAGTTGTCCCGGAGCAGCTCCACGTATCGTTTCTGCGGGACGGGCACCTCCGTGAGCAGGGCGAAGATGATCGGCATCAGGACCTTTTCCACGTTGGCCTGAATGTCCTTTCGGATTTTGAGCTTCTCCTCCTCGATTCGGGTCAGCACGGCCTTGAGGGCGGCGTTCGCCTCGCGCAAGGCTTCTCGCTCCACGACCAATTGCCTGTTCGTCTCCTGCAGCTTCTGCTCCGCCGACAGGCGCATCGCCACGTCCCCGATGTGCTCGGCCACGGCGTCGAGCAGCGCCCGCTCCTCCCGCAGAAACGGTCCCTCGTACAGGGCGGGGCGCTCCTGCGTATAGAACACCTCCACCTCGCCGGCCGGCTCGCCGAACAGCATGATCTGGGTCGCCTGACGCCACTTGCTGACCTTGAAGGGGTCGGTCTTGTACGTCCTGCCCTGGAAGCTGATGCGAGCGCAGGTGACTTCCGGGTATTGCCACGCCGGCGGCAGGATGCTGCACACGTGCCGCAGAAACTCCTCCATCGAGTTGGGTCCGCTCTCGCTGAGGCGGGTGATCCCGTAGAGGCAGTTCAGCTCCTTGATCCGCTCGCGCAGGGCGATCACGATTTTCGACGGGTCCACTTCCTCGCTCTGCGGAATGACCGATCGCATGGGATTGTCCTTGCCGAACCGCGGCAGACGGCGGGGAGGTCTCTTGGACGCACGCTTCTTCATTGGCCGGGCCCTCATTTGCCTATGATGCCAGTGCAGTAGATAGGCAATCATGGCGAAGAAAACTGCCTACATCGTATGGGCATTCCTAGTGCATATTACTCGTATTCGTCTCTCCTCTTCTATCCGATATGCTTGTTCCTGTCAATGGCTATTCAAGGTGTCCATCGTGCATGGTAACGGAACATTACGGGAGGCAGTCATGTCGAACGAGGTGCTTGAGAGAATCCTGAAGGGCCGGCGAAGCCAGCCGCAACAGTTGGTCGAGGTGCTTCAGGACGTGCAGGAGGCCTTCGGGTACATCCCCCAGGACGTGATGACCACGGTCTCCGGGGATCTCGGGGTGCCGCTGATCGAGGTCTCGCGGGTCGCCAATTTCTACAAGGCATTCTCATTGAAGCCGCGTGGCAAGCACGTGATCACCGTGTGCATGGGCACGGCCTGTCACGTCCGCGGGGCGCTGCGCATGCTCGATGAAGTCGAGGGCCAGCTCGGCATCGAGCCCGGCGAGACGACGAAGGACGGCCTGTTCACGCTCGAACGGGTGAACTGCCTCGGCGCCTGCGCCCTGGGCCCGGTGGTGGTCCTCGACGGGCGCTATCACGGAAAGATGACGCCGAACAAGCTGCGAAAACTCATTCAGTCGGTGCACGCCGCTGAGAAGGAGGTGACTCATGGTCGCTAAACTCAAGACCTTTGCCGATCTCGGCGCCGCGCGCACCTGCGCCCAGGCGAAGAGGAACAAGGCCCAGACCGTGACGATGTGTTGCGGGACCGGATGCCAGGCGTCCAGCAGTCAGAAAGTGGCCGAGGCCTTCAAATCTGAGCTTGCTGCGGCGGGCTTGGTGGATTCCGTCGATGTCCGGCTGACGGGCTGCCACGGCTTTTGCGAGCAGGGACCCATCATGGTCATCGATCCCGCCAATATCCTGTATTGCCACGTCACGCCGGAGGATGTGCCGGAGATCATCGCAACGACCGTTCGCACCGGAGAGGTGATCGACCGCCTGCTGTACGTGGACCCGGCCTCGGGCGAGAAGATCACGAGAGAAGCGGACATCCCGTTCTATCGGGCCCAGGACCGCACATTGCTGGGCCAGAACCGCCGGGTCGATCCAAGCAATATCGAAGATTACATTGCCATCGGCGGGTACTCCGCGCTGACTAAGGTCCTCGGCGGCATGTCGCCGGAGGCGGTGATAAAGCAGATTCAGGAGTCCGGCCTGCGGGGCCGCGGCGGCGGGGGGTTCCCGACCGGCCGCAAGTGGGAACAGTGCCGGGCCGCTGCCGGCGAGGAGAAGTACGTCATCTGCAACGGCGACGAGGGCGATCCCGGCGCCTACATGGACCGCAGCGTTCTCGAAGGCAACCCGCACGCGATCCTTGAGGGGATGCTGATCGGAAGCTACGCGATCGGCGCCAATCAGGGATATATCTACGTTCGCAAGGAATACCCGCTGGCCGTCAGCAACGCCCGAAAGGCCGTCGAGCAGGCCCGGCAGTGGGGACTGCTCGGCGAAAATATCCTCGGCAGCGGCCACAACTTTGACGTTGAAATTGCCCGCGGCGCCGGCGCATTCGTCTGCGGCGAGTCCACGGCGCTGATGGCCTCCGTTGAGGGCAAGGTCGGCGAGCCGCGGCCCAAGGACGTGCACACCGTGAAAGACGGCCTGTGGCACAAGCCCACCTGCCTGAACAACGTCGAGACCTGGGCTAACGTGCCCATGATCATCAATAACGGCGCCGCCTGGTTCGCCGCCAAGGGCAGCAACGGCAGCACGGGGACGAAGATTTTCGCCCTGACCGGTCGGATCAAAAACACCGGCCTGGTCGAGGTGCCCATGGGAATATCGCTGCGGAAGATCCTGTATGATATCGGCGGCGGGGCTGCCAACGGGGTGGCCATCAAGGCCGTCCAGACGGGCGGTCCTTCCGGCGGCTGCCTGCCGGCGGAGAAATTCGACCTGCCGGTGGACTTCGACACGCTGACGGCGGCCGGCTCGATGATCGGCTCCGGCGGCATGGTCGTGATGGACGAGCACACCTGCATGGTGGACGTCGCCAAGTATTTCCTGGCGTTCCTCCAGGACGAGTCCTGCGGCAAGTGCGTTCCGTGCCGGCTGGGCCTGGAGCGAATGCTGGAGATCCTGACGGATATCACCGAAGGCCGCGGCCGGCCCGAGCAGATCGAAGTGCTCGAAGACCTCGGCGACACGATGGCACAGACTTGCCTGTGCGCGCTTGGCAGGACCGCGCCAAACCCGGTGCTCTCGACCCTGCGGTACTTCCGCAAGGAGTACGAGACACACATTCACGATAAGTCCTGTCCGGCCGGCGTCTGCCGGTCGTTGATCCGGTACTCAATCGACCCGGGCGTCTGCACGGGCTGCGGGGCGTGCCTCAAGGCTTGTCCGCACGGGGCCATCAGCGGCGAGTCCAAGAAGCCGCACGCGATCAGCGAGACGATGTGCACCCGCTGCGGCATCTGCACCGACACCTGCAAGTTCGAGGCCATTAGCGTTTGCTGAGGAGACTACGATGCAAGATCACGTCACAATCACGATAGACGGGGCGAAGATTCAAGCGGTCAAAGGGTCGTCCGTCCTCGATACGGCGATGGAATACGGCGTTTGTATCCCGCACCTGTGCCACTACCCGGGCCTGTCGGAAATCGGCGCATGCCGCCTGTGCATCGTCGAGAACGTCGTCGTCGGCAAATCAAAAGTCACGACCTCCTGCACGCTGAACGTGGCCGAGGGAATGGTCATTCGGACGGATACGGAGAAGATCCGGCGGCTGCGGCGCAACATCGCCGAGCTGCTCGTGGCGCAGGCGCCGAACTCGCGGGCGATCCAGGACATCGCGGTCCGGTGCGGCGTGACGAAGGTCCGCTACCCGTTCCACAATGACAACTGCGTGCTTTGCGGGCGGTGCGTGCGGGTCTGCGCCGAGATGTGGCAGGCCAAGGCCCTCGGCTTCATCGGCCGCGGCAAGCATCGCCACGTCGATTTCCCGTTCGGCAAGAAGCCTGACTACTGCAAGACCTGCAACACCTGCATCGACATCTGCCCGATGACGACGATTCCGTGCATCGGCCCGATGAAGAAGGGCGAGGAGCGGCTTTGCGGCAGTTGCGAAGGCCAGCTCATGATGACCACGAACATCACCGACCAGTGCGTCTGGTGCGAGTTGGGCAAGGGTTTCCAGTGCACCCGGCACGTTCAGGCCGCCGGAGCGATGTAGCCGTCGTGCGTCGTGCGGGCTCCTTTGTGTGTTGCATGATGCGCGACGCACGACGATTCTGAAAGACGATTTCTGTTGTTGGCCGGGTGGCAGCGTCAAGGCCGAAGGCCTTGGCGATGGTTATTCCTCGTCCGAGTGAAGCCATCGCCAAGCTGCGCTTGACGCTGCCACCCGTTTCACGTTGCACACCGGCTCACCTCTGAACGTCGATTCTTGTTGTCAGCCAGGAGAACGATGTTACAATAGCCTGCATGCCAAGGGACATGGACGTGGACAAAGTGGTTCGCCAGCAACTCGAAATGGACGAGTTCTTCACGGGGTTTGCCGTCCGGGGTGGTAGAGACGCAGAATCTTGCGTCTCCAGCGATGGGGGATCTTGCGCTTCTCCCGAATCGCCTGCACCGTCGCAGCGGAGCGGTCTCGATCCTGCCGAGGCCGCCAGGCAGTTGGATACGCTGGCCGGCGAGGTTCGCCAGTGCCGCCAGTGCGGGCTCGGCTCATTGCGGACGAACGCCGTGCCGGGCGAGGGCAACGCCAGGGCGCGCATCATGTTCGTCGGTGAGGCGCCGGGAGCGGACGAAGACGCCCAGGGCCGGCCGTTCGTCGGCAGGGCGGGGCAGCTCCTCGACAAGATCATCGCCGCCTGCGGCCTCAAACGCGAGGAGGTCTTCATCGGCAACATCCTCAAATGCCGGCCACCCGAGAATCGCGATCCTCGCCCGGATGAGATCATCCACTGCCTGCCGTATCTGCAACGCCAGATCGAAGCCATCAGTCCGGATGTCATCGTGGCCCTGGGGGGCCATGCGGCCAAGACCCTCCTCAATACGGTCAAGCCAATCGGCCAACTGCGGGGCCAATTCCATGAGTACTATTCCGGAATCGGCCGGCCCCCGATCAAGCTCATGGCCACCTTCCATCCCGCCTATCTCCTGCGCAACTACAGTGAGGAGAACCGCCGCTACGTTTGGGAAGACATGAAAAAGGTCCTCGCCCAGGTCGGCCTGCCCATCCCCGAACGCGGCAGAGGCTGACCAGCCCATCACCGGCAGGGGCCGGCAAATCCGAAGCACGAATCTCGAAATGCGAAACAAATCCCAATGACCCAAATCTGAATGACGCAAACGCTATCGCAATGCGACAGCCGCGTTTCGAATTTCGGACATTTTTTTTCGTATTGTTTCGGATTTCGATATTCGTATTTCGTATTTCATTCGCTTGTGGCTTCCCACCACAAGCGTGGATAGTCTTTCCCTTCGAGAATCCACCAGATGTCCTCTGTGCCGTTGGCCGTCTCGTCCGCAAAGTCCCACATGGCATCGAGAAACGTGCTCGCCGTCTGCATCTCGGCCGTGGTCTTGCCTGTGCCGCCGTCACTTGTGCTCTGGCCGGAGGTCTCGATGTCCCAGAAACAAGTCGTCGCAGACCCAAGACCGTGCCCGACCAGCCCGCCGACACGGTCTCCAGTGCCACTGACCACACCGCTGCTATAGCACTGGGTCACATCACTCGAGTTGGCCCCTACCAGCCCGCCGACATCGTATCCGCCGCCGACCGTGCCGGTACTGTAGCTGTTGGCGATGTAGCCGCGGCTGCGAGAGCTGCGTGAGTTACAGCCCACCGGGCCCCCGACACAATGATTGCCGCTGACCGCACCGCTGCCAAAGCAATCGGTCAGGCGCCCCCTGTTATCTCCGACCAACCCACCGACACGGTCTAGGCCAGTGGCTACAGTAGTGCTATAGCACTGGGTAACGTTGCCCCTCGCGTTGGCCCCTGCGAGGCCACCTACATAGTCATCGCCACGTATCACCCCGGTACTGTAGCAACGACTCACATGGCCGTCGTAGTTGTCCCCCACGAGCCCGCCGACGCAGTTGTCTGAGCTGGCGATCTTGACATCCACCACCCCCAGGTTCGTGAGCTCACCACCAAACCGTAATCGACCGAACAGGCCGAGATGGTTGCCACCGTTGATCGTCAGATTCAAGATATTGTGACCTTTGCCATCAAACACGCCGGTGAAGGGATCACTCCATGTATTAGGATCGGTATCCGTATCCGGTGCGATGACGGCCTTATCGAAGGCCTTGCGGCCGGGGAGGTTGGGGTCCAGATCGATGTCGGCGGTCAGGAGGAAGTGCTTGTCGTAGTCTTCGGGCGTCTCGCCGAGAGCGATCAGATCGGCAGCCGTGGCGATCTGGTATGGGTCGTTAGGCTCTCCTGTGCCGCCGCTGTATTTCTCCCACGAGAGACGCGGATAACCCAAACCCTCACCTATCTTCCATATATCGTCGCTGCCGTTGACCATCTCGCCCACGAAGTCCCACCCAGCATCGAGGAATGTCTTAGCCGTCTGCATCTCGGCCGTGGTCTTGCCTGTGCCTCCATCGCTCGTGGTCTGGCCCGAGGTCTGAGTGTCCCAGAAACAGGCAGTTGCCCCGCCACGCCCTACCAGCCCGCCGACCTCCCAGACGCCGCTGACCGCCCCGGCGCTGTAGCTCCTGACAATGCCGCCCCCCAACCCTACAAGGCCGCCGACCTCCCTATGACCGGTCACCGCACTATCACTGTGACAACTGGCGACAATACCAGTGTTGGTCCCAACAAGCCCACCGACCCCCCCAGAGTCGCCCCACGCCGTGTCCAGCCGACCAGTGCCAACTACTGTATTACTGCTGTGGCACTCGATCACATCGCCCAAGTTCTTCCCCACTAGCCCGCCTACATGCGAGTAGCCGCTGACCTCACCGGTGCTATAACAGCGGGTTATATTACCATACCTGCTGTAGCCCGCCAACCCACCGACATAATCGTCGCCTATGCCGGCTATGTTGACATCCACGACCCCCAGGTTCTTGACTTCACCCTCCAGTTTGCCAAACAGACCCAAGTCGTACCTACCCTCAATAGTCAAGTGGGAGATTGTATGGCGGTTGCCGTCAAAGACGCCCGTGAAAGGAGTGCCTAGCACCGGGTGGGGATATTCTCGTGCGCGAGAACCCGGAGCGATTAGGGCCCCATCGAAGATCTTTCGGCCGGGGAGGTTGGGGTCCAGGTCAATATCGGCGGTCAGGAGGAAGTGCTTGTCGTAGTCTTCAGGAGTCTCGCCGAGGGCGATCAGGTCGGCGGCCGTGGCGATCTGGTACGGGTCGTTCGGCTCCCCGCTGCCCCCGCTGTACTTGGCCTGAGCAGGCAGGACGAACAGACACGTGGTCAAGGTCAGAAGCAACGTTCTCATGGTCTCAATCCTCCAAAGCCGAATCAAAGCAACATCATTTCTGAAACCGCCGATGAATCTGGCCCGGTCTTGGGCCGCAATCAAACTGTTTTTGAACCACGAATTGCACGAATGACACGAATTCGGTCCGTTTGCCTTTCCTTGACCATTCGTGTGATTCGTGTCATTCGTTGTTTCAATATGAGTAGCGTTCTCATAGTTTCCTATCCTCCAATTCCGAATCCAACCAAAGTCATGTGTCAAACCGCTGATGAACCCAGCGCGGCCTTCGGCCGCAACCGAAACAGTTCTCAACCACGAATCACACCAATCACACGAATTTGCCTCGACCGTCCTTCCTCTTCCATTCGTGTGATTCGTGTCATTCGTTGTTTCTATAGGAGTCGCGTTCTCATGGTCTCCAATCCTGCAATGGCGAACCAACCTACAATCGTTCCCGAAACCGCTGATGAACGCGGATAAACGCTGATAGCAGACTCCGGCGGGCACAGCCCACCCTACTCATTTCCCCTTCTTCCTTGGCGATCTCTGCGTCTTTGCGAGACACACCTTCTTCTTCTTTCTTTTTTCACCACGGAGATCACGGAGGACACGGAGAAGGAACGGATTTGCCGGTGCAGGCCCCGCGCCAAGCTCCGGAGAGCTCGAAGCTCTTGGAATCCCATGTGTTCTGCTCTGTCTCCGTGGTCTCCGTGCCCTCCGTGGTTCAAAAGTCCTTCTTCTTTCTTCTCGCGCCAAGCCGCCAAGAGCGCCAAGAAGATCCCGTTCAAAAGGGCCTATGTATCTCGTTCCTCCTTCTGTTTTGGCGTTCTCTGCGTCTTTGCGAGGGACCCATCTTTTCTTATTATCCGCGTTCATCACCGTTCATCTGCGGTTGCAGGCCCTTCTGTGATCGGCGCAGCGCCACTGCGACAATCCCCTCGAATCTGCGTGCGACTTGCATTTCTCACCTCCGTTACTGAGAGCCTGGAGTGAACAGCAGCTTGGTGTGCAAAAAGGGCCTTCGGCAATGCGGGCGCACCAAATCTCCGTTGCCCGGCATCGACAATGACCCCATTCTACCATCCGCCTACAGGGAATTCCATTGTGGAAACTGCGTATTCTTGGCGCGATCAGCCGGATTCCGTCACGATTGGCGGTGTTCCTGCCGCAAATATCTTCTGAGGATGCACTTTTTCTTAGTAATGGCGGTGGTTTTTGTGCGTCTGATAGGACGGAGATGCTGTAGAGACGCAGAATCTTGCGTCTCTGACGGCAGGCACGTGGAAAAAACGCCCGTTTTGCGGTATAATTGAGGTTTTGCAGGTCTCTCGGAGGCAGGGGACTCCCTTGCGGCCGATTCTCTGCCACGAGAGCTTCTCGGAAAGGGAGAACAAATGAACAAGACTGTGCTGTCAATTCTCATCGCGTCGTGTGCTTTTGCGGCCTGTGCGTCCGCCGCAACGCGGAAGGTCCCGAGCGAGTACCCGAGTATTCAGATGGCCATCCAGGACTGCAACGACGGCGATACGGTCCTCGTGGCTCCGGGCGTGTACTACGAGACGATCAACTTCGGCGGCAGAAACATCATCGTGACGGGCACGGACCCGAATGACCCCAAGATCGTGGGGTACACCATCATCGACGCCGACGGGGACGGCTCGACGGTCACGTTCGAGAACGGCGAGACGCCGGCCGCCGTGCTGACCGGGTTCACCATCACCGGCGGCTTCGGAACCCTCAACAACAGTATCGAGGGCCAGGGCATGGGAAACGTATTCTGGGGAGCCGGCATCTACTGCATCAACGCCTCGCCGACGATCACCAGGAACATCATCACCCGCAACTACGGTCCCACCAACGCGGATATGACGGGCGCCGGGCAGGGCGAAGTCAGCTACGGCGGCGGCATTGCCGCCATCTATTGCAGCCCCACCATCACCCACAACATCATCAGGAACAACACCGGCATGATCGGCGGCGGCATCATCCTGTACATCGGCGACTCGCTGATCGGCAATAACATCATTTCGGACAACTCCAGCTACATCGGCGGCGGCGTCATCCTGCTCGGCGGCGCCCTGATCAACAACACGATTGCCGGCAATGATTGTGACAAGGGGCCGGAGCTGGGCATCGGAGGCAATCTCTATGTCGTCTTCGATCCTGAATTGGGACGCTCCCGGATCATCGGGAACATCCTCTGCAACGCCGTCTCCGGCGGCGGCATCCTCTGGCGGGGCGACATGACGCCGGACCTCTTCCAGTACAACAACGTATGGAACAACGCGACGGGCAACTACGTTATCATGGATGCGATGACCGGCGACGTGCAGTACGACGGCCAGAATGACCGAACCGGCGCGATGGGCAACATCAGCAAGGATCCCCTCTTCGTCAACCCGTTCAACAAGGACTATCACCTGACCCTGGAATCTCCGTGCATTGACGCGGGCGACCCGGACTGGAGTTTTGCCGAGGGGCAGATCGATATCGACGGCCAGCGCCGAGTCCATGGCTCGCGAATCGACATCGGGGCGGATGAGTACCTGGGCTATGTCAAACCCGTTGCCGTTGCGGGCTTCGATCAGCACATCCTTGTGCCTCTCGAGACTGTTGCACTCGACGGCTCCCGGAGCTTTTTCTACGATCCTTGCAGCGTCAAGACGTTCCGGTGGACCCAGGTCAAGGGGGCGCCCGTGGCGATGAGCGATCCGAATTCCGCGACTCCGGCGTTCGTGCCCGAGGCTCTGGGGGAATACGCCTTCGATCTGGTGGTCGCGGATGACCGGTATGCGAGCGAGGCGGACCGGGTGCTCGTCCTGGTGGGTGAAAACCAGCCGCCTGTCGCCGGCGCTGGAGCGGACCGGGTCTGGCAGACGCCGGGCCTTGCCGTGCTGGATGGGACCGGCTCCTACGATCCCGACGGCGTGGACCGGCTCCGCTACGCGTGGAAGCAGGTGGATGGGCCGCCGGTGGAGCTCCGCAACGCCGATACGGCGACGCCCTCTTTTTCCTGCGACGCGGAAGGGCAGTATGCCTTTGAGTTGATCGTGAACGATGGCTTCGTGGACAGTGCGCCCAGCCGGACCCACGCTGTCACCGTTGGCGTCACCAAGAGCGTGCAGGGCAAGAGCGTCGCTCCGACGACGGACAGTCCCTCCTATTACCCCGATATCTCCGGCGGCAGAGTCGTGTGCGCAACGGGACTGAGCTTCACGTTGTGGCAGATCGCGTATAGAGACTTGGGCACGGGTGTGACCGAGACGTTTACCGGAGGCGGCATGAACACGCAGCCGAAGATCGACGGCAACCTGGTGGTCTGGACGGGCGGCGCCTCGTTCTCGACCACCTATGGGCCTGTGTGCACCAGTGTCTTCGCTCGAAACGTCAGCACCGGTTTGCAGCAGATGTTGCGGGCCGGCAGTCAGACCGACTCCTTCAGTCATCCGGCGGTCTCCGGCAACAAGGTGGTCTGGGTGGAGCACCGCGGGATCGACAGGAATAGCGCCGACAGGTGGTACAACATGCCATACGACATTTGCGGCGCCGATGTCAGCAATCTCCAGAAGCCGCGATTCTTCACCATCGCTGCCGCCGTAGGCCGGCGCGATCCGTTCCCGCTCAGCAATCCGACAGTCGATCATGATGTTGTCGATATCTGTGACGACATGGTGGTCTGGGAGGCGCAGGGCAATATCTACGCCGCGCTCATACACGACACAAACGATATACGGATCGTCACCGTGTGCGACCACCCGGCCCGCCAGTATGACCCCGCGATCTCCGGCCGGTTCGTCGTCTGGACCGATCAACGCAATGACCAGGGGGACATCTACGGGGCGGATATCTCTGATCTCGACGACATCCGGGAGTCTGAAGTGGCCAAGAGGCCCGGATACCAGCAGCAGCCGACAATCGACGGGAGCCAGATCGTCTATATCACCGGCAGCGGAGTTCGCGGTTCCGCAGGACTCGCCTGCCGGACTCGCAAGTATGGCTTTCTCGACACCGACCTGCCCGAGCTCACGAATGCGACTATGCCTGTCCTGGATGGCGCGACGCTGGTCTGGATGCAGGCTGCCTCCGGCATGATTCAGGGCTGCTCCCTCAGCTTCGGCTATTCCATCTTCGATGGCGACGTGCAGAACGCCGGGACGACCAGGCGATACGATTACATTCAACACGCCATCAGCGATGCCAACACAGGCGACGAAGTGGTTGCCGGGCAACGCTCTTACCTGGAGAAGATCGACTTCCTCGGCAAGGCGTTGACGGTCCGTTCGAGCGACCCGACGGACCCGGCGGTCGTCTCCGGCACCGTGATCCAGAACCGGAGCATACTTGTGACATTTGCCAACAAAGAAGGCGCCGAGAGCGTTCTTGACGGCCTGACGCTTCTGTGGGGCGAGGACGGCATCTCCTGCTCCGGCGCTTCACCGACGATCAGGCGGTGCAACATCACGGCCAACCGCCGGGTGGGTATCATGCTGCAGAATCAAAGTAATCCGACGATCACAGACTGCCGGATCACTGCCAATGACGGTCCGGGCATCGAGATGTCATCGGTCCGGCAGGGACGTCTCGTCCGGTACAGTCAGGCTACGATTCGCAACTGCATCGTCGCCGCCAATCGCCGTGAGGGTATCCTCGGCGGCAAACCGACGATCATCAACTGCACCATCGTGGAAAATCTTCGCGAGGGGATTATCGCCACGGTCCCAACGGTGACGAACTCGATTATCTATTTCAACAATCGCAGTGGGGACGGGGCCCAGATCAACAGCAACTTCGCCACGGTCGCGTACAGCGACGTCGAAGGCGGCTGGACGGGCGACGGCAATATCCAGGCCGATCCGAATTTCGTCGAGTTGGGACGCTGGGTGGGCGCGGACGAGGCGACGGCAGATCCCGGCGCTTGGTGGGCAGGCGACTACCATCTCAAGAGCCAGGGCCTGCGATGGGATGCCCAAAGCAAGTCCTGGGTCTCGGATGCCGTGACCAGCCCGTGCATCGATGCGGGCGATCCTGCTTCCCCGCTCGCGGATGAGCCCATGACCGAGCCGTACGTGAACACACGGATCGACGTGGGCGTCTACGGCGGCACGGCCGAAGCCAGCCTCGCGCCGCTGCCGAAATAGATTGGGCTCAAGACTGCGTAACATGCGGGCAACTTCCCGAATCCTTGAGATGCCTGTGATGTGGGATGGGCGGCATCGTCAAGCGCAGCGACCCTCCTGAGCTTGCCGAAGGATTGGCGATGGCTCGAATCGATTGGGAAAAGGGCCATCGCCAAGGCCTTCGGCCTTGACGCTGCCACCCATCCAGCGAGCAATGTTACCCGATCTTGCACCAGGCCCATTTCTCCAGGTCGGTCCGGGATGTTCTGTCCGCGGCGATTGTCTCTCACCGATGGGCTGATGTCGGTGTTTCATGCTTGTTGCTTCCCGATGCGGCACGGAGCGCCTCGATGAATCCGGAAGGGACCTGTGAGCCGAGACCCTGGATCTTTCGCACATCGTCCCACGCCTCGCCGTATTCACCCCTCGTGTAGTGGACCAGACTCCGCTGGAAGTACGCCTTGGCGCAACGGGGGTCGATCTCGATGGCCTTTGTGAGATTCGAAACAGCCTGTTCGTGCTCGCTCATGGCCGCATGGAGGTGAGCTCGGCTGATGTAGCCTTCGATGAAGTCCGGGCGTATCTCGACGACCTTGCCAAAATCGGATGCCGCCGGACCCAAATTGCCGATGGCAACGCAGACCAGTGCCCGATTGTAGAAGGCGTCGGCATTTGTCGGGTCTCTCCGTATCGCCCGGGTGAACTCCGCGAGGGCGGCCTGGTATTCGCCTTGCCTGGCAAGGGCAACGCCCCGACGATTGTAGGCTTGAGCGTTCTCCGCGTCGCCTGGAGGAGGAGATTGCCCCGCTTGCCGCAATTGATCTTGCCAGCGGGACTCCGGCTGACCGAGTGCCTCCTCGAACTGAGCTTGCCATCGCTGCATGTCTTCCCGCTGCTCAGTCGCCATCCTGGCCTCAAACCCGAGGCCGGCGGGCACATAGCCTCTTTTCTGGAGTACTCTCACTCCGAGGGGATACTTGTGCAGTGCGGCGGCGTATGGCAACGCCTGAATTCTCCTGGCATTCACGAGCGTTTCACGATATCCGAAGGAATCCTTCAGCAGAATGTCGAAGGGCAACTGATAGGAGGACGTGACACCGGTGACTATGTGGATGAACCCCAAGCCGACGACGACAAGACCCGCCGCCACACACAGGGTCACGGACGTTCTCTCGTGCCACTTCTTTGGCCTCGTGTCTTGGCGGCTCTTCGTGCGCGCTCCGCAATGAGGGCAATTCTCCGTGGCGTCAGACATTTGTCTCCGACATTTGCCGCATTCTGTCAGGGCCATTTACACGCCGAAGGCTTTCTGCATCTGCTGGCGGACCTGGGTCAGGCGTTTGAGATCGCCGCCGCCGACCTCGGCCGTCACCCAGCCGGCGAAGCCGATGTCGTCAAGGGCCTTGCGGACATCGGCCCACGGGAGGTCGTCGCTCTCGGCGGTGATGTCCGCCCATTTATTCTGGGCCCGGCTGAAGCCCTTCGCGTCGCATTTCACACAGCGGCGGCCGAACGCGCGGATCCAGTCGCCCGGCTGGCCGTACTTCCAATGGTTCCCGATGTCGTAGTACATCCCGACCCACGGGCTGTTGAAACTGTCGATGAACTTCACGAATCGCTCCGCGCTCTGCTCCGGCGGCGCATCGTGGTCGTACATCATCTTGTTCCAGACATTTTCGACCAAATTCATCTGGCCAAGAGACGCCGCCGGCGGAATGAGCTTCCTGATCTCCTGTCGGCATCGCTCCTCGATCACCTCCGCCGGCCCATCGTCCCCGCGTCCCACGACGATCAGGACGCCGCTGCCTCCGGCGGCATGCGAGACGCGCAGGCAATGCTCGATGTTCGCCCGCCCCTGGTCGCGTTCCTCCTCTTTGGCGCTTGTCAGCCGCTTCTCCCAGTGCGCATGGTTGATCGCGTTATGAACGAACACGCCCGACTCGCGTACGGCGTCCCGCGCCTGCTCGGGTGTGAATTCCCCCGCCTGGTCGAAATCGACGCCGTCGAACCCGGCCTCGCCCGTCAGCCGCAGCCGGTCCACAATCGACAGCTTCTTGCCCTCGACCTCCTTGGCGATCATCCCCAGTTTGCACGACAGCAGCATCCGCTTGCCCTGCGGCGGCGTGACAACCTTCAGAGCCGGCGTCTCTTCCGCGTATCCTGTGCCCCCGACCACTGCCGCCACAGACCCCGCCCCGACGGCCAGAAACTCCCGCCGACCGAGCGACAAATTCCGATTGCATCCAGATTCATTCGCCATGACCATTCCCCTGTTCCCACATTTGATTGCTTGTCCTTTCACACCAATGACGCGACGCGGCCCAGTATACCGCCCTCAAGGGACAATCTCAAGTCGGCCCAGGCAAGGAATCCCCAAGACACGCAAGAAAACGGGGAATCCGCGGCTTTTTCTCTTGCCTTACTCGGTGTGGCGCGTTATCACCACGGCGGTAGGCGAAGGAGAATCGGATGTTGGGAGTGCAAAAGACGACGATGATCTATACCCATGTTCTGAACCGAGGCGGCAAAGGCGTCAAGAGCCCCGCGGATGATTTGTAGAGGAGAATCCAGGTGTCTTACACAGAAACCATATATCCCCCCGCGTCCATTGCAGATGATGACCTAATGCTTTGCAAATACAGGCTTTATGGGAACATTGCGGGTGGGGGCTTATACCGCGATCCCGCGATCCAAAGGTCTTATGAAGAAACCATATAAACATTGTTAGGCCCATCGGGAGGCGGTAGGCATGCTAACCAGTCCTCTGCAGTCGCGATCCCTGCTTGCAGCGTGCGCGGCCCTCGTGGTCGTGGTTGCCCTGGTGGTGGCGGTCGGTGTGATCCCACAGGTCCGTGTCGCCAACGTTCCGGACATCAGTCCTGAGAGTGCGGTGCCAGCGTTCTGGGTGAGCGTCGGCCTGCACCTTCTCGCGGCACTGGTTCTTGTGTTGACTGCCACGCTGTCGAAGGGCCGGAGCAGGATCTCGACTTCCGTCCTCGTCGTCACGGGTATCGCGATACTGCTCTTCGGGTTCGTCCTCAGCGACGCAGCCCTCGCATTCCGCGAGGCAGGGCCCTCGATGCGGACGGTGACGATGCTTCTCTTCGGGTGTGTTGCAGCAGATGTCCTGGCCGGGGCGCTGACTATCGCGACAGCGTTCCTCCGACCCGCGAGGGCCTAACAAGCGCATCCAGCGGAAGGCGCAAGGTTAGAATCATCCCAAGCGTATCGGCCTCCGCTGATGCGCAACACGTTAGGCACCCGGAGGACTAAAACATGCCTGGCCCGATCGAATTACTCATTGTCGTATTCCTCGCCGCTGCTTCACTATTTTGGATAGTCGTTTTGGTCGACTGTCTGCGCAACGAGCCGTTTGGTAATGAAAAGCTCGTCTGGGCTCTCGTGATCGTGCTCACGAGCTTCGTTGGCGCCGCGCTATATTTGCTTCTACGTCGGCCGAAAAGGATTCAACAGCACGGTAAGTAACTCCACCGACCAGAGAGTGTCTGTGAGCATGACGAGAGTGCCTAACAAGACGCTCAACCCGACCGGGAACAGGCCGGCGAGTTGAGCATGTTCTGAAATCAATGTCGTTCGCGCCGGCCTGTTCCCGGCGGGTTAGCTTGGTCGTTCGCCAGCCAAGACCGTGTTTTTGCTAGCGCCAGGGGCGTTCTATGGTGGAAACGGCTCATTCACGGTTTCAAGTGCCCCGTTTCCGGTCGGCAATGTCGCGGTGCCGGGCGGTTTGCGCGGGGGCCGGCGTCCGCCGACAGCATTTCGGCCTTTGAACATTGAACGAGGAAAGAGATGGAACCGCAGATGAACGCGGATGAACGCCGATCAAACCAGAATGAGATGAATCAGTTGACGGAGAGGGTGATCCGGTGTGCCTTCGCCGTGAGCAACACATTGGGATGCGGGTTTCTGGAAAAGGTGTATGAAAACGCCTTGACCCATGAGCTTCACAAGGCAGGCATCAAGACCCAACAGCAACATGGAATCACCGTCTACTACGATGGGGTGGCCGTTGGGGAGTACACGGCCGACCTTCTAATCGAAGAAACACTTCTGGTCGAACTCAAGGCGGTCAAGGACCTCGATGACATCCACTTGGCTCAATGCCTGAACTACCTGAGGGCTACGAACCTCCGCCTGTGCCTGCTAATGAACTTCGGCAAGCCTAAGCTCGAATTCCGGCGTGTCGCCAACAACTACTGATATCAGCGTTCATCTGCGTTCATCAGCGGTTTCACGCCCCTATCCGTCTATCGGGATTTTTAGTTCGCCGAGTGTCTTTCGGAGCCAGGCGAGGGACTTCTCGATCATGGGGCCGGCCTGGCCTTCGCATTCCATGCTCAGGGTGCCTTTGTAGCTGTGGTCGCGGAGCAGCGTCAGACATTGGCGGATGTTGTCGGCGTTGACGCCGTCGCCGATGGCGCACTGGCTGACGGCGATGCCGGTCTGCTGGCCGCGCACGGCGGCTGCAAGGGATTCGGAGACGTCCTTGATGTGCACGTGGCTGACGCGGTCGAGGAAGCGCTTCAGGAAGGCGACCGGGTCCTGGCCCGCGATGAAGGTGTTGCCCGTGTCCATGTTCATGCGGAGGTACTTGCTGTTGCAGAAGTCGAGCATGCGCGCCATCATGTCGGGCTTGGTGGTGAAGTAGCCGTGCGGCTCGATGTTCACGATGATCCCGTGGGCGTCGGCGACCTCCATGATCTGCCCGTAGCTGCGTTTCATCAGATCCATCGCCTCGGCGTCGGTCAGCCCTTCCGGCTGGTGCATCCCGTCGGTCGTGTCCACGCAGGGACAGCCGAGCACGTGTGCCCACTGGATCGACTTCATGACGTAGGGCACGCCCCGCAACGGGCCGTCCTTGCCGGAAAGGGGATACGCGGCATCGACTTGTGAAAACCGCACGCCGTAGGAGTCCATCTTGCGCCGCAGCAGGAGCGGGTCCTCATAGAGCGCGACGTGCGGCTGATAGCCCAACCCGTGAATCCAGCTCACCCCGTCGATCAGCCCACACTCGATGTAGTGCACACTGTTCTTCTGTGCCCATTGCAGGCACTTCTCGAAGCTGAAATACGCACTGTTGAACGCGTCCGTGTGAAACCCGATCTTCATATCCGTCGTCCTCAACCCCGTGCTCACCACATCATCCGCGGCCTTCCACGCATGCCCCACGACCACCCGGCCGCCCCCGTGACCCACACAATTTATCATACCCTCCGTGGCACGGCAACCACCAACCTGCAGAGCGCATGGGACATATCTTGCGGCGCCTTCTTGCCTCCTTCGGGCCAAGAGGACTATACTATGCCGTAGCGTGTTGAAGCGTGGTGATGCTGATTGTGGTGCAGGGCAAAGCAGGCAACAAGACAAGGGAACGGCATGAGCCAACCAGCGGGACAAACGAACAGGATATCTTGGAGGTCGGACGAGGCATTCGTCCTGGCCGTCGTTCCGACCGCTGGGGTTGTTGCCCTTGGCCTGGGGGGCACGAGTCACTCATCGTCATGTCTACTCGACCACGGTGGGACCTGTGTCATCGTCTGAGCCTGTATCGACGAATTCCGCGTCGAGTTCGCCGATGGAGGTCAACGAAGTACGCTGGAAGCCGTCGTCGTCAGGTCTCCGCGTCCCGAAGTCCTCATGGAGGCCAAACGGGTCTCTGAGAAAGCCTTCGTTGCTGAATCGCCGGGTCCAGATGTCGTCTCGCCAGCCCTCCCGGTCCCGCCCGAATTCGTCGAATCGCTGGTCTCCGAACTGGTCCTGCCGAAGGCCCTGGTCGCGGAAACGATCTCTCCGAAAATCGCGTTCGAATGGGCGAGTTCCGAACTCATCATCAAAGCCGAACCGGCCTCGCGGAAATACCTCTTCGGGACCGGAGAATTCGTCGCCTCCAAACCCATCGTCAAATCCGAATCGGTCTCGCGGGAAGACTTCCTCGGGGCCGGAGAACGGTTCTTCGGATTGCCGGTCGGGGAATCTCCGGCCGCATTCCCGACCGCGGAACGGGTCTCCGGCGGAGGGCGCGTTCGTGCCTCTGTCCTGCTCGAAAGTCTTGCCGACTTGCGTCGGCTGGTCGGACGGGCCCTGGGCAAAGGCCGCATACGCTCCCAACGTGAGGGCGAAACTCGTGGCTACGATCAACGTACTCATGGTCTTACCTCCCACCAAACGCTTGGGCGGACCCTGTTGTCGTGCAGTCATGCCGTATCCTCAGTGCTCATTCATGCCGGCACGATACCATATACTATGCGGCCGGTCATCTCCGCCGATAGGTAAAACGCGCACTCGCATGCGGGAGATTGCCTACCCTCTCAACTGCCCTCGCCTGCCTGTGCAGGTCCGCCAGCTCCTCCTGAGTCCACTGGTAGTGGTGGTCCGCAGTGTGTGGAAGCCATGGGCAAGCTGCGCTTGCCGATGCCACCCATTCCCAATGCCCTGAAATCTTCACAGACGCCACGCCCTGGGTACACTTGCCTCTGTTGACGATGCGGGGTGCATGGCATATAGTAAAGGCTCCATGAAGAGAGTATGTCTATGATGATATGTACGAGGATCTATACATGGCTGCGAAAGGGCAGTGCGAAAAGTGCACGGGGCTGTGCTGCCGGTACTTTGCGCTTCCCATTGAGACGCCCAAAACGAGAGAAGACTACGACGATATTCGTTGGTATCTCTGCCACGAGGATATCTCAATCTTCATCGAGGATGGGGATTGGTATCTCAGTGTGAACGGCAAGTGCCGGCATTTGTCGGAGAAGAACCACGAGTGCCTGATTTACGACAGGCGGCCGAAAATCTGCCGCAAGTACAGGCACAAGAACTGTGACGCGGTCGTGGGCGGGTACGACTACGAGCTCCATTTCACCAGCGACCGGGAGATGGACGAATACATCCGCATCAAGTTCGACAACAACGTCAGGGAAAAGCGCAAGATGATGAAAAGCGCCAGGAAGAGCAAGGCATGAAGATACCGCCGGTCAAAGGGACAAGGGACTTCTATCCGCCGGACATGGCCCGCCGAAACTGGATCATCGACGGCTGGAAGAAGGTCTCGATTCGCAACGGGTTCGAGGAATACGACGGCCCGATCTTCGAGTACCTGTCCATGTACCAGATCAAGAGCGGGCAGGAGATCGTGGAGCAGTTGTTCTCACTGCAGGATCGCGGCGGCCGGGAGCTGGCGATTCGGCCGGAGATCACGCCGACGCTGGCACGGATGGTCAACCAGCAGATCAACGCCTTGCCCCGGCCGATCAAGTGGTTCTCCGTGCCCCGCCTGTGCCGCGCGGAGAAGCCCCAGAAGGGCCGGCTCCGCGAGTTCTTCCAGTGGAATCTCGATGTCGTCGGCGATGGGAGCGGGCAGGCCGATGCCGAGGTCATCTTCACGACGCTGGATTATCTGCGCATGGTCGGCCTGACAAGCAGTGACATCCGGGCCAAGATCTCGAGCCGCAAGCTCCTGGCGGCGGTCCTTGCGAACATCGGGGTCCCCGCGGACAAGCTCGATTCGCTCTATGCCGTGCTCGACAAGAAGCCGAAGCTGCCCCCGGAGACCTTCCAGGCGATGCTGGCCGAGCAGGCGCCCGATGCAAATCAGGCCCGCAAGATTCTGGACTTCATGTCCCTGAATTCAGTCGAGCAGATCGCGGAAGTGACGCCGCCGGATGAGGCGGTCGTGAACGCCGTGGCCGAGCTCAAGGCCGTGTTTGAAGTGCTGAGCTGGATGGGCGTGGCCGAATACTGCGTCTTCGATCCGGGCATCGTGCGCGGCCTGGCCTACTACACGGGCGTGGTGTTCGAGGTTCACGACGTCGCCGGCGAGCTGAGGGCCATCTGCGGCGGCGGGCGCTACGACAACCTGCTGCGAGATTTCGGCGGCCCCTGGATTCCCGCCACCGGTATGGGAATGGGCGACGCCGTGCTCGAAATCCTGCTCCAGGAGAGGGGTCTGCTCGAGAAGCAGGTTCCCAGGCGACAGGTCGAGTACTTCGTGGCGCTTGCCGATCAGCGTCTGGCGCCGCAGATGTACTGTATCACGGCCCAGATTCGTTCGAGCGGGCACTCGGCCAACTTCAGCTACAAGCCGGGCGGCCTCTCCAAGCAGCTCAAGGAGGCCGCCGCCCAGAACGCCCGGAAGTGCATCATCCTCGGGCAGGAATACACCGAGAAGAAACAGCTCGCGATCAAAGACATGGCGACGGGACAGCAGGAACTGCTCGATGCAGAGCAATTCCTGTCGGGCTTGAGCTGCTGAGGCGAAGGTATTGTCGCCGCATTGTGGGCGTAGATTGCGGATCGGCCGCGCCGATAATCCGCAATCCGCAATCGAGATCCGGGATGTGAAGGCCGATGAAGGAGTTCTGTCCCAACCAGTACGAGCGAGCGTTCGAGAACTGGCTGATCGACCGCCGCATTCCGTATGTCCGAGCGGAGGAGCACAAGCGGCCGGGACTGCCTCCGGCGTCCGTCAAGAATTTCGATTTCCTGCTCTACCCCCAGCCGGACAGGAAGCTGATCGTCGAAGTCAAAGGGCGGACGTTCCACGGCACAGCGCTGGCGGGACTCAAGGGCTTCGATTGCTGGGCCACTGCCGACGATATTGAGAGCCTTCAGACGTGGAGGCAGGCCCTCGGCGCCGGCCATGAGGCGGTCTTTGTCTTCGCCTATCGCATCGAGAAGGCGGATGTGGATTTCAACGGCCATGGCGCGTTCAGGTATGACCGTGACACCTATCTGTTTTTCTGCATCCGGCTGGACGATTATTGCCGGCACATGAAGCGCCGCAGCCCCAAGTGGCGGACGATGACGCTGCCCGCCGAGAAGTTCCGCAAATATGCGACGGACCTGTCATCCCTTCTGCCCTGACCGGATTCGTCTCCGACGGTGCCGACGTGCTTTCTGATGCTTGATCCTTGGCCGCAGCGCGAGTATGATTTCTTCTCAGGTTGGTTATTGCATTGACCCTGAGTTCAAGAGGTCCATGGGGAAGTCCGTTCGAAATCTCGTGGGGGCACTATGCGTCGTGGTTGCTGCCGGTGCAGTCGCATATCTCGTGGCTCTTTCCCCTCACAGAACGGGGGTGCGCGATATCGTGATGGCGCTGGCGGAGGCTGGGTCGGTGGGCCGATTGACGATTGAATACCCGCTCGATGAGGCCCTGTTTCCTCCGGAGATTTCGCCCCCATCCTTCCGCTGGAAGGACGAGGATCCCCGCTCGGACCTGTGGCTGGTCACGATCGAGTTTGCCGATGGCGCAGGACCGATCTATGCCTTTGCCGAGCGGTCCCCGTGGAGGCCGCAGGCGTCCGTCTGGGAGACTATCAAGCAGCGATCCCTGGAGAAGCAGGCGACAGTGACTGTGGTCGGAGTGAATCGTGAGAAGCGATCAGAGGTTTTCTCTGCCGGGCACGTTACGATCAAGACCTCCGCCGACAAGGTCGAAGCGCCGCTGTTCTACCGTGAGGTGAACCTGCCTTTCGCGGACGCCGTCAAGGACCCGTCCAACATTCGCTGGCGTTTCGGGATGATTTCGTCCGCAGAGCCGCCGCCGATCGTGCTGGAGAAACTGCCCGTCTGCGGGAATTGCCACTCGTTCTCAACGGATGGCGCGGTCCTGGGAATGGATATCGATTACGCCAACGACAAAGGCTCTTATGCCGTCACCGCCGTGCAGCCCCAAATCACTCTCGACAGGAACGTGATCATCACCTGGGGCGACTACAAGCGGAATGAGGGCCAGGGAACGTACGGCCTGCTCTCCCAGGTCTCTCCCGACGGCCGATTCGTGGTCAGCACGGTCAAGGATGAGTCTGTCTTCGTCCCCAGGCCCGGCATGGACTTCTCGCAACTGTTCTTTCCCGTGAAGGGCATCCTGTGCGTGTACGACCGGCAGACCCGCGGTTTCCAGTCGCTGCCGGGCGCGGATGACCCCAACCTCGTGCAGAGCAATCCCACGTGGAGCCCGGATGGGAAGTACATCGTGTTCGCGGCCACCGAGGCATACAGTCTCAAGCGCGCCGCCGGTCCGCGAAAGGCGCTCTTGAGCATCGACGAGTGCCGCGAGTTCGTCGAGGAGGGAAAGCCGTTCAAGTTCGACCTGTACCGAATCCCGTTCAACGACGGCAAAGGAGGCAAGGCCGAGCCGGTCGCGGGGGCCTCCTTCAACGGGATGAGCAACTTCTTCCCCAAGTACTCGCCCGACGGTAAATGGATCGTGTTCTGCAAAGCGAAGAACTACATGCTCCTCCAGCCCGACAGCGAGTTGTACATCATTCCCGCCGAGGGAGGCGAAGCCGGACGATTGCGCGCCAACACGGCGCGAATGAACTCCTGGCACAGCTTCTCTCCCAACGGCAAGTGGCTCGTCTTCTCGGGCAAGCCGGATTCCGCGTACACCCGGCTCTTCCTGACCCACATCGACGAGCACGGCCGGAGCTCCCCCGCGGTGGTTCTGGATCACCTGACGGCATCCGACCGGGCCGCCAATATCCCTGAGTTCGTCAACGCCGATCCTGCCGCCATCCGGCACATCCGCGAACAGTTCGTGGACGATCGATCCTATACCCGGGCCGCATGGGAGTACCTGAGGTCGGGCGATTATCAGGGCGCGGAACAGCAGTGCAGAAAAGCGCTGACGCTCAACGCCGAGAGTGCCGATGCCTACTATTACCTGGGATTGGCCATGTGCGGACGCAAGGAATATGATGAAGCCATCAAGTGTCTGTCGCAAGCCGTGAGGATCGCGCCGGACAACTGCGAGATGCGCACCAACCTGGGGACCACCTTCGTTGCCAAGGGAATGCTGGATGAAGCCGCCGGTCACTTGCACAAAGCGTTGCAGATCGACCCGAATGACGCCATCGCGAATCTCAACCTCGGCGTGGTGATGCTTCGCAAAGGCGACAAGGCGGGGGCGATCAAGTACTTGTCGGAGGCCGTGCAGCTCAAGCCGGACAATCACGAAGCCCATTACGATCTCGCCCGTGTGCTGGATGAGCAGGGCAATATCGACCAAGCCATCGAACATTACCGGCAAACCGTGCAACTGAAGCCGGACCATGCCATGGCGCAGGCCAGGCTGGGGATCTCGCTGTGCGCCAAAGAGGCGTTCAAGGAGGGCCTGCCGCATCTGTCCCGGGCGGTGGATCTCGATCCCGGCAACATTTCGGTGCGCTACAATCTTGCCGTTACTCTGGCGCGTTTGAAACAGCCTGACCAGGCTATCGTGCAGTGGCTGCAGATTCTGCGGCAAAATCCGCGCGATGCGGACACGCTTTCGTGTCTCGCAGCCAGTTACGCCGAAACGGGCCGGCTCGAGGAGGCCCTCAAGACCCTGGAGGAGGCGCTGCGTATCGCTCAGTCGGCCGGCGATGAAAGGCTGATCGGGCAAATCACCAAACAAATCACGCTTTACAAACAGAGGTCGCCGTGAGATCCATCACACAAGCGCAACCTGTCGTCGCTGTCGTTCGCAAGCTGGCGATTCCACTATTCCTGGTTTCCGGCGCCACGGGTCTGATCTACGAGGTCACCTGGATGCGTCTGTTCGGGACGGTCTTCGGCAATACCGTATTGGCCGCCAGCACCGTTCTGACGGCGTTCATGCTGGGACTGGCCGTCGGCAGTTGGCTGTTCGGCAAGCTGGCCGACCGGTCTCGTCAGCCGCTGCGGTTTTATGGCGCGCTGGAAGCGGCAATCGCCGCCTATGCATTTGCATTCCCGACGATTCTGCAACACGTAGATCGATTCTATCTGTGGTTCTATCAGACGTACGAGCCCGGCTTCTACTTGCTGAATCTCGTCCGCTTCGGAGCGTCGGTGGTCATCCTCTTGCTGCCCACGGCGTTCATGGGCGGCACGCTGCCTATACTGAGCTCGCTATGGGCGATTCCCGCGGCCCACGGTGAAACCCAGGCCGGCACAGGCCGAAGCGTCGGCCTGCTCTATGCCATCAATTCCTTTGGTGCAGTCATCGGCAGCTTTCTGACGGGTTATTTCCTGATCCGCCTCTGGGGCGTGAACGCATCCGTCTACATGGCGGCGGCGGCGAACGCGGCGATTGGCGCGGCCGCTTTGCTCTTGTCCTTCACTCTGCGGGCCCGGCGCGTGGTTCGCGACACGTCCAAGCGGGAGCAGTTGGCCCAGGAGATTGCCTTGGCGGAGATGAGCCCGAAGGAGGAGCCCACCTGTATCTATTCGACCGGCCGCAGACGCGCGGTCCTGCTGAGCGTATTCCTGGCGGGCTTCTGCGCCCTGGCGCTGGAAGTGCTGTGGACACGGCTGCTGGTGTTTGTCCTGGCCACTTCGGCGTACGCCTTCGCCTGTATGCTGACGTGCTTCATCCTGGGCATCGCCGTCGGGAGCCTGATTGCCAGCACCCTGCTGGTGTCCCGGCTGAGGAATCCGATGTTTGCGCTGGGGCTCGTGGAGTTCCTGCTGGCGCTGGCCGTGGCCGGCTCCGTGCCGACGTTGGGATGGCTGTGGCATATCGACACCTATGTGGTGGAGCGCGTGGTTGGCGGGCAATTGTCCTTCTGGACGGATATGGCCGCTCACTTCCTCGATGCGATGGCGATCATGTTCCTCCCGACGCTGCTGATGGGCGTGGCCTTTCCCGTCGCCGTGAAAGCTTGCGCTCCGGTCTGGCACATCGTAGGCCGCGGCGTCGGCCAGGTCTATGCGGCCAATACGGTCGGCTGTGTCCTCGGCGCGTTCGCGGCGGGGTTCCTGATGGTCCCCTGGCTGGGGATGTGCAACAGCTTTCTCGTGATCGTCGGCATTCTCTTCTTTGCGGCCATATTCCTGATCCTGCTTTCCGCCAGGCGAGGCATCTTGTGGACGATGGCGGCACTGCCGGTCTCGGCCGCCGTCATTACGGCCAGTGCGTTGTTCATTCCGCAGGACGTGTTCCTGCGAACGATGAACACGTATCACTACCCCAGCAAGATCGTGTACATCAAGGATGGCATCACCGGCACAGTGACCGTGCACGACCTGCCCGACGGAGATCGATTGATCGCGGTGGACGGCGTCGATGTGGCCGGGATGGACCTGATGCTGCGCAGCACCCAGAAGCTGCAGGCGTACGTGCCGCTGCTCGTCCACGCCAAGCCGCAGGACGTCGTGCAGATCGGCTACGGCAGCGGCGAGACATGCGGCATCGGACTGGACTTCGGCGTCGCACGCTACAGCATCGTGGATATCTGTCCCGACATTTTCAAGGCGGGCACGTTCTTCGACCAGATCAACCGGCGCTCCTACGACAACCCGCGCCTGCGAAAGATCATCATGGACGGCAAGAACTTCATCAAGCTCACCGACGAGAAGTTCGACGTCATCATGAACGATTCGACGTACCCGGGGACGACGGGCAGCTCGGCCCTGTACACGTACGATCATTTCAAGGCATGTCGCGACCGCCTCAAGAGCGGCGGGCTCCTGTCCTGCTGGGTGCCTCTGGACCTGCGGCTGGAGGACTTCCAGATCATCGTGCGGAGCTTCCAGGCGGCCATGCCTCACAGCTCACTGTGGATGGTCAACAACTGCCTCAACAAGCACGGCGTCCTGCTCGGAACCCTGGAGCCGACGAAGCTGGATTTCCATCGCATCCGGCAGCTCCTGGCCCGGCCCGACATCGCCGGCGACCTCAAGATCATCAACGCGCATTGCGTGTACGATTTGCTCGACTGGTTCGTGGTGGGTGAGCAGGGGCTCAAGGCCCTGGCGGGCGACGGTCCTTTGCACCGGGATGATACGCCGTACCTGGAATTCGGGACGGCGATCAAACGCGACAGTGAAGGATGCTGGCTGGACGTGATCCGGGCCATCAGCCAATGCCACTCGCCCGTGCTGCCCTGCGTGACGAACGCCGGACGGATACCGGACCAGGCGGAGGACCCACGTGTCGTGCTGCAGCAGTATTCCGAGGGAACCGCCTGCACGCTGCGCGGGGTCGTCGGCGCCCTGCAGGGCGATCCCGACATCATGCACGCACAGTTTGAGATGGCCAGAAAGGCCAACCCGCAGGACCGCGATGTCGATTTTATTCTGGATGAAATGCGCAAGGAAATCAAGGACCTGGAGGCGGCGGTGGCGAGGACCCCTGATTCCGGGGATCTGAGGGCCCGCCTGGCTCAGCGATTCCTGCTGCTGCGCCAGTACAAGCAGGCGGCCGAGCAGTATGAGAAGTTCGTCGGTCTCGCGCCGGGCGAAGCGGCCGCATGGAACAATCTCGGCGTCTGCTACAGGAACGTGAACGAATTGGAAAAGGCCGCAAAGGCATTCGAGCGGGCCATCCAGTGGCAGCCCGGACTGGTTGCGGCCTACACGAACCTTGCGGAGTTGCACGCCAGCCGCCGTGATTTCGCAGGTGCGATCAAAGTCTTCGAACGCCTCCTGCCTCTGCTGCCTCGCGACAAACAGGCGCGGACCTATGACTTCATGGCGAATCTGTACTTTCAACAGAAACAGTACGACCTCGCCCTCAGACATCTGGACATGGCGATCAATCTGGCCCGCGATAATCCGCAGTTGCGCCAGGAGCTGTCGGCAAACAGGCAGCGAGTGCTGAACGAAGCCAAGCCGAGCGGCAAATAGCCGATACGCCAGTTTCAAGTGTGAAGTGTCAAGCGTGAAGCCCTCGGGTTTCGAACTTCACACTTGAAACTCACTACGATTGCCTCCCTCTTTTTACGTGCTTTTTACACACCTCCGCGATGTCACGGGCTCCCTCTCTTTTTACGTTCAATTTACAAAACAGGACCTTCTTTGTGCGTTATATTCTACAGAGCCGGTGGATCTGTCGCCGGCTCTGGGCTCATTGCTGACAACCGGCTACCGACAACTGAACAGGAGGCACAAAGATGAACAGGTTCAGAGCAGTTGCAGTCGCCACGATGATGGTCCTCGCACTCGCGTTGCCGCGCTGCGGTTCGGCGCAGGTGCGTCACATCGGGATCGAATCGTCCTTCTCGAACGTTCTCATCCCGCAGAGCCGTGCGTGGGCATTCGCTCCCCGGCACGAGAGGGCCGTCGAGATCACGAAGGTCGATGTCCTGATCGATATCGTCGAGGTCACGGCGACGACCACGATCGAGATCCATTTGGCGAACCGGACTCCGCAAAGACAAGAGGCCGAGCTGATTCTCCCCGTGCCCGACGGGGCGGTGGTGCGCGGCTTCGCCTACGACGGCCCGAGCGGCCGGATCACCGCCCAGGTCCTGCCCCGGGAGGAGGCCAAACGAATCTACGAGAGCCTCGTGTCCCGAATCCGCGATCCCGCGCTGGTGGAGTTCGTGGGATACAACCTGATCCGGTCGAGCGTGTTCCCCGTCGAGGCGCACGGCAAGCAGACGGTCCGCATCACGTACGAGCACCTGCTCGACGTGGACGGCCCTCGCGTCGATTACGTCCTGCCTCGCACGGAATCGCTGCAATACGCCGTGCCCTGGAAGGTGACGGCGAGAATCAAGGCGGCCCGGCCGATCTCGACCGTCTATTCCGCCAGCCATAAGCTGGAGATGGAGCGGCTCGGCGAGCGAGCGGTGGCCGTGAAGATCGCCGACGAGGCAACGAAAGAGCCGGGGCCGTTCCGGCTGTCCTATCTGCTCCAGGAGGACGGCGTCACCGCCTCCATGTTCGCCTATCCCGACAAGAAGGTCGGCGGCGGCTACTTCCTCCTGTTGGCAGGCCTGCCCGCGGACATGACGGGCGAGTCGAACGCGGCAGTCCTCAAGCGAGAGGTGACGCTCGTCATGGACCGCTCCGGCAGCATGCGGAACGAGAAACTCGAGCAGGTCAAGGAGGCGGCCCTGCAGACTATCGCCGGCCTGCGCGAGGGCGAGGCCTTCAACATCATCCTCTACAGCAACAGCGTTCAATGGTTCTCGCCCAAGCCCGTGATCAAGAGCGACGTCACGGAAAAGGCGGCCAAGCGATACATTGAAGGGATCACCGCCACGGGCGGCACGAACATCTACGATGCACTGCAAGCGGCCCTGAGCCAGCAGCCCACGGAAGGGATGCTGCCAATCGTTCTGTTCCTCACGGATGGACTGCCGACCGTGGGGCAGACAGCGGAGGCCGTGATCCGCGACCTGGTGGCCAAATCCAATCCGCACAAGCGGCGGGTCTTCACATTCGGCGTCGGCTTCGATGTCAACGCGCCGCTGCTGGAGCGGATCGCCGCCGAGTCGCGAGGCCGCGTGGAGTTCGTCCTGCCGAAAGAGGATGTCGAGGTCAAGATCGGGCGAGTCTTCAAGCAGTTGAGCGGCCCGGTCTTGGCCGAGCCGGAGCTTCGCGTGACCGACCGCGACGGCGGTGCTGCCATCGGGAGGACCCGTGACATCCTGCCCGAGAAGCTGCCTGACCTGTTCGAGGGCGACCGGCTCATTCTCCTGGGCCAGTACGTCGGCGAGGAGCCCGTAGCGTTCAAGATCACCGGCAATTTCTTCGGGAAACAACGCACATTCCAGTTCGCGTTCGACTTCGACAAGGCGAGTGCGAAGAACGGGTTCGTGCCGCGGCTGTGGGCCAGCCGCAAGATCGCCGAGATGATCGACACGGTTCGCCAGATGGGCGCCGATCCGGCTGCCTCCGTGAACGATCCCAGGACCAAAGAGCTGATCGATGAGATCGTCCGCCTGTCGACCGAGTTCGGCATCCTGACGGAATACACCGCCTTCCTGGCCCGCGAGGGCACCGACCTGCACGACGCCAGTGAAGTGCGCCGCGAGGCGACAGACAACTTCTCCGCCAGGGCGATGCGGTCACGCTCCGGCCCGGCGGCCGTTAATCAAAGCCTCAATGCTGTGAAGCAGAAGGGCCAGGAACAACTGAACATGAAGAACAACTTCTATGACGCCGATCTCAACGAGGTCTCCATCAGCGCGGTTCAGCAGGTCAACGACAACGCATACTACCGTCGCGGCGGGCAGTGGGTGGACAGCAAGCTGGTCGCCCAACAGCGGCAGGCGACGCCCGTGCGAACCATCGAGTTCGGATCGCAAGAATACTTCGAGCTGGCCCGCAAGCTGGCGAGAGACAATCGCCAGGGCAGCATCGCCCTGAGCGGCGACATCCTCCTGCTGGTAGACGGCCAGCCGGTCCTGATCAAATCCCCGAATGGGAACTGACCACATTCTTACTGAGAAAGGAGCGCGAGCAATGAGAAAAGCAATGTTCATCCAATTGTCGATTGTGGCTGTGGTTTTGTCCTGCATCAGCGGTGCACGTGCGGCCGAAAGCGCGAAGCCGGCGGCTCCAGTCGTGCCGGAGCCGAACAAGCCGCTGGTGCAGATTGCGATTCTGCTGGACACCAGTGGGAGCATGGAGGGGCTGATCGACCAGGCACGGACGGAGCTCTGGTCCATCGTCAACGAGTTCATCTTCGCGCAGCGCGGAGGCCGCCGGCCGGAGATTCAGGTCGCCCTCTACGAGTATGGCAACATGGGCCTGGCCACCGAGACCGGGTGGATTCGCCAAATTGCCCCATTGACGACGGATCTGGACAAAATCTCGGAGGAATTGTTCGCCCTCAAAACCAATGGCGGCGACGAGTACTGCGCCTGGGTCATCAAGGAGGCAACGGAGAAACTGAAATGGAGCGAGTCGCCGGACGATCTGAAGGTCATTTTCATCGCGGGCAACGAGCCGTTCACGCAGGGACCCGTGGACTACCGCAAGACCTGCAAGGCCGCCGTGACGAAGGGAATCCTCGTCAACACGATTCACTGCGGCAGCGAGCGGGAGGGTCTCGATGGGCATTGGAAGGACGGCGCCGTCCTCGCTGACGGACGCTATCTCAATATCGATCAGAACCGCCAGATCGTGCACATCCGCGCACCACAAGATACGGAGATTGCCGAACTTGGTGTGAGGCTCAACGCGACGTACGTGCCATTCGGCCGGCAGGGCCAGGCGGCACAAGAGAGACAGGCCGCACAGGATACGAACGCGAACATGGCATCGCCTCAGGCCGTCGTTCAGAGGACCCTGACGAAGTCGTCGCACAATTACATGAATACGAACTGGGACCTGGTGGACGCGGTCCAGGCCAAATCAGTGGACGTCGGCAACATCAAGGATGAGGACCTGCCCAAGGACATGAAGGGTATGAACGCCGAGCAGAAGGCCAACTACGTGAATGCCAAGGCGAAGGAACGGGCCGACCTGCAGACCAAAGTCCGGCAGCTCAACCAGCAGAGGAGCAAGTTCATCGCCGAGGCGACGGCAAAACAGCAGGGCAGCCAGACGCTGGGCTCCGCCGTCAAGCAGGCCATCCGCGAGCAGGCCGGCAAGAAGAATTACACCTTCAAGCCCGCCGAGCCTTCTCCCGACGCGACCCAAGGCACGACCGATCTCGCCCCCGGCCAAACCGGGAACTGAGCACGCACACTCTGCCCAACTCATTTCTGTCACCCGACCGACGTCAGCACACTTGGGCCACCCGCAGAGGGTGGCCCATGCGTTTGATCTGTGTATGTGGGTGCATCGGTACACGACCGAAACCTGATAATTAATACGGGTGGCATCGTCAAGCGTAGCTTGGCGATGGTTGAGCCCAGTCAGGTCAAGCCACCCCCAAGCTGCGCTTGAGGGTGCCACCCATCGATCCAGATTTAGTCGAATGGGTCACATCAACTCATCATGCCGGGATTGACTAGTGGCACATTGTTGCGCCGGTGGTACAATCGGCAGCTTTGGAGCAACGTTGGATGTTTGACAGATGCAGGGAACAGCGGCCGGGTGTGCCGGCTGGATCGAGCGAGCCGAAGTCCGGCCGGGCGTGGCCGCTCTATGGGGCGGCATTCACAACGGGCTTGAGCCTGAGCACCGCCTGGTCGGCCATGCCTTTTGTGCTCATCGCCATGGGCGGCACCAAGGCCCACGTCGGCGACGCCCCGACGGTGAACATCCTCGCCTACATGGCGGCTCTCCTGGTGACCGGCTCGCGGCTGGGACACCTGGACGTCAAACGTGCCACGCGGGCGGCCGTGGTGGTAGCGATGCTGTCTGCCTTGCTGATGGCGCTGGCCGTCTTCGGGGCGACGACTCACAATGGAGCCGATCACCGGCTGTGGATCTGGATGGTCATTGCCGCCGGCGGGCTGGGCGGGGCGGCGATGGCCCTGTTCTGGCCATTTCTGATGAGCTGGGTCTCCGGCAGCTACGAGGGCTTGGCCCTGAACCGGCGGCTGGGCCGGTACAACGGGTCGTGGTCCAGCGGCGGGGTCGTCGGCCCGCTGGTCGGGGCGTGGCTGGTCGAGAAGGGTCCTTTGTGGCCGATGCTCGCCGCCGTCCTGTGCTTTGCGGCAGCCTTCCTGTTGCTGGGCCTGGCCCGCAGAACGCGGAGCGATCAGGATTGTGGATTGCCGATTGCGGATTGCGGAATCGGGCACGAGCCGCCTTTCAATCCGAAATCCGAAATCGCAAATCCGCAATTGGAGGACTTGGTTCCGGACGCCAGACTTGCAGACTTTCGTTGGCTGTCGAGGATCGCCCTGTTCTGCGCCTGGGCCTCGTTCGCGATTGCCCGGTCGCAGTTCGCCCTGCTATTTACAGGTCTGGGTTACACCGAGTCGCAGTTCGGCGTGTACCTGACTACGGTTGCCTTGTGCAACTTCCTGGCCCTGATCGCCGGGGGCCGCTGGGCGTTCTGGCATTTCCGCGCGGGGCTGCTGATGGGGGCCCAAGGGATGGTCCTGCTGGCCCTGTTGCTGGTCATCTACGGCCGGGCCTTGAGCGTGCTGCTTCTCTCGGCCGTAGTGCTCGGCGTGGCCTTCGGATTCTCCTACAGCTCGCACCTGTTCTACGGCGCCGCCTCCAGCCGCAAACGCTCCGTGCGAATGGTCATCCACGAGATCGTGATATGCCTCGGCGTCACCGCCGGCTCCTGGCCCAGCGGCCACCTGGCCCAACACGTCGGCCCCTACGCCCCATACTGGTTCGCCGTCGCCCTCGTCACCCTGGGCGCCGTCGGCCAAATCGTGATCCACGTCGCCTCCCAAACGCGACTCCCCGCCCACCCCTATCTTGCCACAGAGGGCACCGAGGACACAGAGCAGATAGAACCGCAGATGAACGCGGATGAACCCGGATAGGTCCCTGTCACATAAGGATTTAAACGAGACACAAAAACGGCCGTGAAACCACGAAGAGCACCGAGAGCACGAAAAACCACGGCAAGGTATTCAACGAACAACCGACTACTGCCTTTCCTGTCACTTTCCGCTTGCATGCCCTGCAGCCACCTGGCATAATACTTGTCAGATACACACCTTTGATGAAGCTGCGATAAATTGGTTTTGGGCCCTTTGCTCGCTGGGCAGATTCGGTGAGGCCGTTGTTCGGAGGGGTCGAAATGAGCGCCATGACAAGCCAAGTCCGAGAGGCAGGAGAAAATGACACGGGATAAAGGGCTATCGGCAGTTCTATTTCTTGGGCGTGGGAGGGGCTTACAATGAAATGGTGGATGATCGTCACGGTAGAAGACAGCGCTTTGTGGCCCGCGGAGGAAACAACTATCGATTTCATGGGTGACGAACTGATTCTGCGGCCGCCAACAGATGATGCTGCGGCTGATGTCAGGATGCACTACGAACACCCAGGTGACGGACTACGTGCGTTTGAGACGGTATTACGTTTCCTGAGCGCATTGTCGTGGTCAAAACGATGTCCAGCCCGCGCAGAGTTAAGAATAGAGTGTACAAGCCCAATGCGCGGTGGAAGAAGCAAAAGCAGCCCGATCCTTTGCCGGGGTTTCGCTCCGTCTGATCTTAACACGCCGAATAATTCCGATGCTCGTCTGGCAATGGCTATCTATCGCGAAGCAAGAAGCGTTCACAATACCTCATATGAGTTCCTAAGCTACTTCAAGATCATCAATATAGTCTATTGCAATGGGGCGTCGCAGAAGGATTGGATCAACAATACGATTCGTCATCTTTCAGATGCAAAGGCACTGGAACGTATCAGTCAGTTGAAATCGCTGGAAGCTGATATTGGGGCTTACCTATATGAATCAGGGAGATGTGCTGTCGCTCATGCAGGAGTCGATCCTGTAGTCGATCCAGATGACCCGAATGACTTTCTGCGGCTTAGCGCTGATATGCCGGTTGTTCAAGCCCTTGCTGAGCATCTAATGAGCAGCGAACTTCGCTTGTCTCAGTAGGGCGCGAACTATCGGCACAAGTTGCCGAACATGGGCCAGATCTTGTACAATCCGGGTATGGTATGACGACCAAAGAGATAGCTTTGAAGACGATTGAGCAACTCCCTGATGACGTTTCCTGGGAGGAGATTCAAGAGCGGATCAACTTCGTGGTTGGCGTGCGCGAGGGCCTTCACGAGCTGGATGAGGGCAAGGGCATCCCTCATGACAAGATCAAGGAGGAGTTTGCCAAACTGTCCACGTAGGCAATGGTCTTACGCACGCCAAAGACGCCATCGCCAAGCTGCGCTTGGCGCTGCCACCCATCGGAGCAGCTTGTTTGTAGTGTGCCCGTAAGGGCATCTGTGGAGACGCAAGATTTTGCGTCTCTACGGCGTCACTACGAGCAGGAGCCTGCGGGCTTGATGGTGCCTCCATCATAAGAGGGCACGAGCGCGTTCCTCCGTCGCGTCAGGCGGTGAGGAGTTCGATGTCGCGCATGGAGCCGAGGCGGGGGTCGGCTAAGGTTAGGTAGTGGACCCAACCGGGGTCGTGGCCGAGGAGTTCGCTGCCGATGGTGTCTACGGCTACCGGGTCGAAGCCGGCGAGGATCAAACCTATGTGCTTCTTGCGGCCGGAGAGGTGGCCCCCCTGCAGGGCTACTGAGGCATCCACGATGGACAGGGCGGGCTTTTTGTACGTGCAGACGTCTACGATGGCATCGTCAACCGAGGGGCTGTGCAGCTTCGATTTGTTCCAGCCGCCGGCGTAGTACTTGCCCGGGGCCAGGCCGAACATGTTCTTCATCGAGATCGTCGTCTTGCTGAAATCGTGGTCCTTCAGCACGGGCACGGAGATGATGAAGGCGTCGCGAGCAATCTTCGGCAGGTGGAACGTCTTGAGTTGCAGAGCGTCGGGGTTGCTCAACTCGACAGTGTCAGCGCTGTTGAAGTCGATCAGCTCGATATGGTGACGATGCGCCATCTCGGTGTACCCGAGAGCGCCGTACACGTCGCAGGTGCGTCCGCTGCCGGCCCCTTCGCCGATGGCGATCTGGGCCTTCATATGGTCCCGGCAGTACTTATACACGGCCTCCGCCGCCTCCACGCTCGTCGTCACCGGCGGCGGCGAGGAATTCGTCAGGTTGGGCTTGATGATTATCAGACCCTCCCGGGGCAGGGCCTGTGCCGCCCCGATCAGGTCGAGTGCCTTGCGGATGCTGGTTTCATAATCCGTGAACGATACTTTCGCGACTTTGCTCATTGAAATGAAAATAATCGGAGGTGGGGTCTTGACTGTCAAGCGATTTTGCGTAGATTTATATGGTTTACCAGTGAGGGGAACCCGTCGGATTGATTAAGGATGAAGGATGATTGAAGCGAAAGGCAAGGGGGCCTTTTTCAGGAATCAATCATCAATAATCAGTCATCAATGGTTTTGGTTTGGAGATGGATATGATTGAGGTCAAAGAACTTCGGCGTAGATTCGGGCCGGTAGTTGCTGTTGACGGCATTTCATTCAGCGTGCAGAAGGGGCAGGTGCTCGGACTGCTGGGCCCGAACGGGGCGGGCAAGACCACGGCGATGCGCATGCTGACCTGTTTCATCCGGCCGGACAGCGGCACCGCGAGCGTTTGCGGCCATGATATCCTGACGGACTCCATCGGGGTCCGCCGCTCGCTCGGCTACTTGGCCGAGAATTCCCCGGCCTATCCGGAAATGTCGGTAGGGGGGTTCCTCAACTTCATCTGCGACGTTCGGCAAATCAAGGGCAAGGATCGCAAAAAGGCCCTCGACCGCGTCGTGCCGATGTGCTCCATCGACTCGGTCTATCACCAGAGCATCGAGACGCTCTCCAAGGGGTACAAACGCCGCGTCGGGCTGGCGCAGGCCCTGATCCACGACCCCCCGGTCCTGATCCTCGACGAGCCGACGGACGGCCTCGACCCGAACCAGAAGTACGAGGTCCGCCGCCTGATCAGCGAGATGGGCAAGGACAAGTGCATCGTCGTGTCCACCCACATCCTTGAGGAGGTCGAGGCGATCTGCTCGAGGACGATCATCATCGCCCGCGGCAAGGTCCTCGTGGATTCGACCCCGAAGGAGCTGAAGGAAAAGCATCACGTCAGCCTGGACGAGGTCTTCCGCAAGATCACAAGGAAGAAAAGCGCGTAGATTTATGATTTATGAATTACGAATTACGATTTGAAGAGCGACGCCAAATCATAAATCGAAAATCGTAAATCGTCAATTTCTTGGGGATTTCGAAATGAACAGCTTTTGTGCGGTATTCAAGCGGGAGTTGAAGAGCTACTTTACGACCCCACTTGCGTACGTGTTTCTGGTCATTTTCCTGTTCTTTGCGGGGTATTTGACATTCAAGAACGGCTTCTACGAGGCCCGGCAGGCGGACCTGGCGCCGTTCTTCATGAATCTGCCGCTGCTGTTCGTCTTCATGGTCCCCTCGACTGCGATGCGGCTATGGGCGGAGGAGCGAAAGGTCGGCTCCGTCGAGCTTCTGTTCACGCTGCCCATCACGATCACGCAGGCCGTGCTCGGCAAGTTCCTCGCCGCCTGGGTGTTCCTCGGAATCGCCCTGGCACTGACGTTCCCCATGGCCATCACGGTGGCCTTCCTCGGCGACCCGGATGGCGGGCTGATCGCCACGGGGTACCTGGGCAGCTTCCTCATGGCCGGCGGCTTTCTCGCCATCGGCAGCTTCTTCTCCGCCTTGAGCAAGAACCAGGTGATCGCCTTCGTGCTGTCGGTCGTCGCCTGTGCGATCCTGGTGTTCGCCGGGATGCCGACGACGCTGAATTACCTCTCGTCGTTCCTGCCGGCCGGGCTGGTGTCGGCCATCGAGGGCATGAGCTTCCAGGAGCACTTCGAGTCGATGCAGAAGGGCATCCTGCAGTTCAAGGACCTTGCCTATTTCGTGATTCTCATCGTGGGTTGGATTGCGGCTTGCACGATCATTCTGGATGAAAGGAAGGCGAGCTGATGAGCCGGACAATACGAGCATTTCTGGGTGCAATTCTTGTTCTGATCATTGCCTTCAGCGGCATCAGTATCAGCCAGAATCTGGGCAAACGCCTGAGGGTGGACGTCACCGATCAGGGCCTGTATACCCTTTCCAAGGGGACAAAAGCCATTCTGGGCCGGCTGAATCAGCCGATCAAGGCCAAGCTGTTCTATGCCAAGACGGCGGCGATGAAGGGCCCCGATCAGATCCGTTTCTTCAACAACTACTATGAATTCGTCCGGACCCTTCTCGAAGAGTACGTCGTGGCGTCGCACGGCATGGTCGAGCTGGAAGTGATCGACCCGCGTCCCTTCTCCGACGAAGAGGAGCAGGCGATCCGCCACGGGCTGAGGCGGTTCCCGATCACCGAGGAAGAGAACTTCTTCTTCGGGCTGGTCGTCCAGACGCAGTTCGGCGTGGAGAAGACCATTCCGTTCTTCGCGCCGGACCGCCAGAACTTCGTCGAGTACGACATCAGTTACCTGATCGACACGTCGATCACGAAGCAGAAGAAAAAGATCGGCGTGATGAGCTCGCTGGCGGTGATGGGACAGGACACGAGCGACTACATGGCCCGGATGATGCAGATGCAGGGCCAGCAGCCCGAGCCGCCGTGGACAATTGTCCAGCAGCTCAGGAGTCAATACGAGGTAACCACGGTGGGCACGGACGTCAACGACATCAACGACGTCGATCTCCTGCTCGTGATTCATCCGAAGAACTTGCCCGAAAAGACGCAGTTCGCGATCGATCAGTACATCCTCAAGGGCGGTCGGGCGATTCTCTGCGTGGACCCGCACTGCATCATGGACCGGCCGCAACGAAACCCCATGCAGATGACCGTTCAGGACCAGAGTTCGAACCTGGAGCGCCTGCTGCGCACCTGGGGGCTGGAAATGCCCAGGAACACGTTTGCCGGCGACAGGAGCCTCGCCCTGGAGGCTGCCATCAATCGGGATCAGCGGGCTGAAAAGATCATTGGGTACCTGGGCCTGACCCCGGGATGTTTCAACGATGATAGCGTGATCACGACCGACCTGAACCAGGTCCGCGTGCTCTTTGCCGGCGCCCTGAAGGAGATTGATCTCGCGAAGAAGTCCGAGCCGGCGAAGGGTGCGGACCCGAACAAGCCCCGGGAAGAAGAGCAGCCCGCGGAAACGCCGTCGATCCAGCGGACGCCGCTGGTGATGACGACCACGACGGGAAATGCCTGGACGGTCACGAATTCCTTCGAGCTGATGTTCCCCGATCCGGCCAAGCTCATGGACAGGTTCGTCGAGGGGGCCGAGCCGGTGAAGATGGGCTATCTCGTCACCGGCCGGTTCGAGAGCAGCTTCCCGGAAGGCATCGAGGTCGAGGTCCAGGCCAAAGACGCCGACAAGGACGAGGAGGACAAGGACAGCGATCCGAACGAGCCGAAGATGGTCAAGAAGCACGTCACCGGCCTGACCGAGGCGACCGCGGATTGTGCCGTCATCGTGTTCTCCGACGTGGACTTCATCAGCGACATGATGGCCTACGCCCCTACGCCGTTCGGCATCAAGGCCGTGGCTGGCGATAACAGCGCTCTGCTGATCAACGCGGTTGAGGACCTGGGCGGCTCGGGCGACCTGATCTCCATCCGCTCGCGAGGCAACTACAAGCGGCCCTTCACCGTCGTGGACCAGGTCGAGCAGGAGGCGGAGCAGGAGACGGCCAACGAGGTCGTGGTGATCAATGCGCAGATCGAAGGCTTCAACCAGAAGCTGCAGGAGCTGGTCTCCTCCGCCAAGGGCGAAGAGCAGCAGGCGGTGGTGGGCGACACGATCGTCCAGCAGAAGCGAGATCTCGAGTTGAAGATTCACACGGCCCAGAGACTGTTGCGGGCGGTCCAGGCCAAGCGGCGCGAGCGGATCGAGCAGCTTGGCAGCAAGCTCGAGACGGTCAACGTCGGGTCCGTGCCGGGCGTGGTCATGGTGATCGCGCTGGTGCTGGGCGCCTGGCGAGGCGTTCGCCGGAGACATTATATCAGTCACGCAAGCGACGCATGAGATTTACCATTTACCGTTTGATATTTACGATTGAGACGAAGCGCGTTTCGTGTCGTCCCCTATGGCGGGCGAAGCTGAATCGTAAATAGTAAATCATAAATCAACAATGTTGTTGAGGGTTACGTGGATGAGCAACCAGAGACTCGGCATATTGGCCATCGTAGCGGCAGTGATGGTTGTCTGGGCGACGGTGCAGTCACGGGTTCCGGGCAGGAAACAGGCCGGACAATCCGGTCCGGCGTACCTTGTCCAGGGGCTCGACCCGGGGGCCATCGCAAGCATCGTGGTGGGACAGGGCAAAGACGCCATCAAGATCGAGCGGCAGGGGACCCAGTTCGTCGTCGTCAACGAAGTGAACTATCCCGCCGACACGAAACAGATCAACGACCTGATCACGAAATCCCTCGATGTCAAAACGTCGGAGGTCTATACGACCAATCCGAAGAACCATGAAGAGCTCGAGGTGGCCGAGGCGAAGGCCAAGCACGTCGTGAAGTTCTTCAAGCAGGATGGCTCGCTTCTGACGGGCATCGTCATCGGAAAGTCGCAGGAGAGCGGCCAGGACACGTACGTCCGGCTGGCGTCGAGTGACACGGTGTTCGTGGCCCAAAATGCGCCGTGGTTCCGGGACAAGGCACTCGATTATGTCAATCAGGAGATCGCGGCGGTCAAGCGAGAAGATGTCAACACGGTGACGGTGACCACGCCGGAGGGCGCCTATACGCTGCGGCCGCAGGGAAGCGACGGCGTCATCCTTGCGGATCTGCCCGCCGACAAGAAGCTCAAGGACAGCGAGGCCAAGAGCGTCTTCAACGCGCTGACCAGTCTGCGGTTCGACGACGTCAATACGCCCGGCGATGTCACGGGACTGGCCTTCGATTCCGCCTACGTCTGCCGATTGAACGACTCCACCGAGTACACGCTGCAGCTCGCCAAAAAGGGGACCAAGACGTACCTGATTTGCGAGGCGCAGTACACCGACCCGGCCAAGGTGACGATCAACCCGAATGAGAAGGATTCGCCGGAGGAGCTCAAGAAGAAGGAAGCCAAGCTGCAGGCCCAGGAGCACGCCCTGAAATTCGCGGGGCGTCACAAGGGCTGGATCTACGAGGTCCCGGACTGGAAGGCGAAGTACCTGATGAAGAACCGCTCGGAGCTTCTGGAGGATGTGAAGAAGGAAGCGGAAGCGAAAGCTGCGGACCCGAATCAGCCGCCGGCGGCTCCCCAGGAGCAGCCCGCCCAGCCTCAGCCGCCGAAGCCGCAAGAGCAGCCCGCGGCAGCGCCCCAGGGCCAGGCGCCTGCGCAAGCCCCGGCCGCGCAGCCCGCGCCCGCTCCGGAGCCGAACAAGCCGCCGCAGTAGGGTGGATGTGACCACTCGTACACGTTTCGCGTTGATCCTGGGTGGTGGGTATGCCGCGTCCGAGTGAAGCCATCGCCAAGCTGCGCTTGACGATGCCACCCGGGGATTTGCATTGACTATCTGAGGATCAATAAACACATACTCCTGCTCGCCCGCCGTTATCGGGCAAGGACGGGCGACGAACAATGAAGATAGACCGCTTCATCCTGGGAGATTTCGAGACCAACTGCTACGTCGTTCGCGTCGATGAGCCGGCCAGAGACTGCCTGGTCATCGACCCCGGTTTCGACGCCCAGCAGGTCGTCGAATTCCTTGTCGAGCATTCGCTGAATCCCGTCGCGGTGGTCCTGACGCATGGGCATGCCGACCACATCGTCGGCCTGGATGCACTGCGGCGGAAATTCCCCCACGTGAAGGTGGGGATTCACAGGCTCGACGCCGTGATGCTGGCGGACGCGGCGGCAAACCTCTCGAGCTTCGTGGAGAAGCCTTACACCGCCGAGCCGGCGGATGTGCTCCTGGAAGACGGCCAGACCGTCGAGGAGGCCGGCATCCGGCTGGAGATCCTCCACACGCCCGGCCATACCCCGGGAGGCATTTGCCTCTACGCCCGCCACGATGGCCTGATCTTCGTCGGCGACACCCTCTTCGCCGACTCCGTGGGACGGACGGATTTCCCCGGCGGCGACATGGGCCAATTGATCCGCGGCATCAAGAGCAAGCTCCTGACCCTGCCCGACAACACGGTCGTCTACCCCGGCCACGGCATGAGATCGACCATCGGCCGCGAGAAACGGGCCAACCCCTTCCTGATCTAAACGGCTTCGACCGAACAAGTCCACTATGCCACCCGCCCGGGTCTGTCATCCTGAGCGCAGCGAAGGATCTGGGCCGAGCACGGGAACAGGCATTGGTGGCATTCGTTGGCCAGATGCTTCACTTCGTTCAGCATGACAAATGGGGGCTGGTCTCGCCACCAAACGTAGTCAAATGCCCAGTGACAAAATCCGCCAAAAAATGCTGGTCAAGAGGCTCTCGCAACGATATACTAATGTCGTGATTATAGGCACCGGCACCACGTTCGCCTTCGCCACGCGGCATGGGAAACCGCGACGATGAGGGTTCGCTTTCACCCCCATGCTCGCGACCGCCTGGCGGAACGCGGCACGACCCTGGAAGAGGTCGTCCTTGCGGTGGAGACCGGTGAGAGATTCACGGCGCGGTTCGGCCGGTATGGATTCCGCCACAACGTCCCGTTCGGCGAGTTCTGGAGAGGCAAACAGTACAGGATGAAACAGATTGAAGCCTACGCGATCCGACGGTATGATGGCTGGACGGTCATTTCGGTTGTCACGAGGTATTTCTGATGGAAGGGAAGGGCAGGGTTGCATGAAATTCACGTACGATCCTCGCTACAATGTTGGCTACATCCGGTTCAAAGCGAAGAAGACCGATGCCGAGTCGATCAAGCTCAGCGACGAGTTGGTGATCGATCTGGCCCCCGACGGCACCGTCTACGGGATCGAACTGCTCAACGCCAACGATCAGATGCTGCGTGACGACACCGGCGAGTTCAGCGTCATTAACGAGCAAACCGGCGAAAAGACCCGGTTCCCCCTCTCCAAGAAGACCAAAAAGCCCGCCAAGCCTGCCACCCGCCCCAAGCACCGACCCACCGATCCCTGATCGCTCATCTCCGATCAGTTGATCCCCGGCTCGCCAAAATAGGACTTGCTCGCCTCGGCCGTGCCGCCGTAGGCGCCCATGTTGATCCGCCCGCCATTGGGCTGCGGCTCATCGCCGACGGGGCCATTCGGATCACTCGCATCGATACACGGGCTGCCAACGTCGTCCGCAACCCAGCGTTGGCTATTCGGGTCCCACCGCCTGGCTTGGCTCTTCAAGTGGTAGTCGCCGTCTACCCAGATTATGTTGGGATCGTTGGGGTCGCCGGGACTGTTGGGATCGTCAGGATCGGCCCAGCGGCCCGGCTTGGCGAAAAGCGGGTCCACATCGATGTTGCCCTCGCCCGGCCAGGTGTGTTCCACGTTGCAGTACGTAACTTGCGGCGGAGGCTCCGAGGGATCGGGCCAGATCAAGGGCTTAGGCCCGCGCAGGATGCAATTGCGGAGTTCCGTGAATTTGTCCGTCATAACGGCACTGCCGTACCTTGCGTGATTCTCAGCAAAGGTACAGTTGAGGAAAAACAGCGGCTCAATGCTACCGCCGGTGTACACGGCTCCGCCTAAACCACCTTCGCCACGGACTATAACATCCTGCTCCATCCGGGAATGTTCGAAGGCTCTGTTTCCTGTAAAGAGGCAATTTGTGAACGTTGCTGTGCGAACGACGGCGGCTCCCCCGGATGTCCGCGCACAGTTTCCGCTGAAGATGCAGTCCACAACCTTCGCTATGCCGTCTAGATACACCGCTCCGCCGCTCGCACGTGCCGAGTTCTCTCTGAACGTGCAGGCGGTCATTACGAAGCCGTCCTTCCTGCCTCCCCCTAATATCGCTCCACCTGTCCCGGCCGAGTTGCCGATGAATGTGCATCGTTCGAGAAACAGACGGTTGTCGTCGGGGCTATACAGCGCGCCGCCTAACGAGGCGACATTTTGGACGAAGGTGGAGTCGGTCAATATGCAGGTACTCTGCTCATTGTATACGGCCCCGCCTCCGGAGTAAAGCGACTCAACCGTACTGCGAGAGAACGTGCACTCTATGAATGTCGGGTTGCTCTGGTGGTTTCGGACAGCCCCGCCATCGCGGTTGGCGACATTCTCACGGAACGTACATCTCGTGAGAGTCGGACCACTGTCGCTCCAATTGGCTAGGGCGCCTCCTCCGATCGCGTAGTTACCGGCAAACGTACACTCAATAATCGTTGGACGGCTGCCTTCGACGTTGCACATCCCGGCCCCTGAGAAAGTCGTTGTGTTCCGGATGAAGGTGCAACCGATCACCGTCGGGCTGCCGGTTCGGTTGTTCATGCCAGCCCCCCATCCCTCGGCTGGCGGCGTCAGACCCTTCCGGTCCCGGCTGTCCGACATGGGGTCAAGATAGTGGTAGCCGGCGGTGATTGTGAAGCCGTCGAGAACAGCGGTGTCATCCGTGCCGTTGCCCGTGACAATCGTGTCGCTGTTTGGAGCAACGATGGAAGAAAACAGGTCTCCAGGATCGTTTACGTCATGATCATCGTCGGCGAGATCGCCGCTCAGAATGCTCTCATACAGCTTGACATCGCGCATATTCGGGTCCGGCCCTCCCAAGCCCGCATAGCCGCCTCTCAGGGCGACGCCATTGATGAGTTGGAACGTCGCCTCCGGGTCGGCCGCTTTCCGGCCGGCGCCCTGGTCGGGCTTGTAGAGGCCCTGAGCCACTCGAATTTCGGTCAATCCGCCCCTGCAACTTGTGTTTGGATATCCACGTAAGGCAAAAGTCACATCATATTCCATGTCCGTCCAAGAGGCAGTTGGATGCTCCAGTTTCAGCACATTGACGATCATCTCAATGCGGGTGAGGGTACAATAGCGGAAATCATCATAGGCGCCCTCAATCCCGGGACTCTTCGTGAAGAGCGTGCAGTCCGTACCACTATATCCTCCCCACCCTCCCTGGAACGCGATTGAGTCACACACGCCATTCGTCAGTAACGATCCAACAAGTTCCGCATTGGGGTCAGGGTTGCCCTGGATCTGGACAGATAGGGATCGCCCGATATCCTCGGGCCCTGCTTCCCACCAGTCAATCTTGAAGTACGCTCCCTGGTACCCTCTTCCTGCCTTTAGGCTAAAGACCAGTTTGCTGTAGTAACTCGAACTTCCTCCAGAGCCTTTGAAGCGATATGTCCCTAATACGGATTCCTCCCCGACATAACAGGGATCAACCTCATCCTCCGTTGCGGGTAGAGACTCCACATCCTTCAGGGTGTCTTGCAGGTACCGATACGCCGTCTGCCAGGACCGCCCGTTGCCGTCCGGCGGGGCATCATCATCCACATAGATAATTTTGCCCGGGGCAGCCGTACAGAGGCATAAAACGACGATACAAATAATTGCTGATTGCTTGCTCTGCTCCATGATTGTCGCCTTTCGATGAATGAGAACGATACAGTGCCGGACTGCCGGCGTTGACCCGCCTGCGAGCAGGGGGCCGACATCCTTGTGTGCGTGCGCGCAAAGGCGCAAACCGCGGAGACATCCATCTGAAGGTGGGCGTGGTATGAAAGGCGTTCGAATTATAATCAATGATGGCGAGAATTATGATAGCAACGTGCCGCCCGCCTTCATTCCGCAATTTTCCCTATTCTACCGCCGGGGCGGGGATTCGGCAAGTGCTTTTTCCGCGAAATCCGATGCCAAGGTCTCACGTGCTACCGCCTTCTATGGTGGCGCAGAGCCTTGCCGTCACGCCGGGCCCACTCGACTTCGCTCAGAACGGGCGCTGGGTCGAGAGGCTTGACATAGATGGCCCGGCCGCTCAGGTTCGGACAGCCAACACGGGTTCACCAGGCTCGCGTGATCGGACCGCTAGTACTCCGGCCACGCTAACTTGGTGAATGCCGGGTGGCAGCGGCAAGCGGAGTCTTCGGAGCTTGCCGATGGTGTCCAGGAGTAGACGCGAGCCATCGGCAAGCTGGCGCCTGCCGATGCCACCCATCGCTTTAGCGTAGTCGGAGCACTATGTGACATTACCACCTACTGAAATGGGCGTCGGCGTTTCTTCGGACCACTAGGTGGTATTGCCACCTAGTGCCCACGATGGGACGGAATCAGGGGGGGGCGATGGAGTCGGGCGATGAGATTACTGCCCTTTGCCAATCGAGTCCATCTGTCGGCCGATCGCCTGCCAGTAGGCGTTCATCCGGTCGAGCATCTCCTGACCTGCCGTGGTGAGTTCGTAGTACCTGCGTTTGGGGCCATCCGGCGAGCGGGTCTGCCTCGTCTTGACAAAGCCCTACCGGCGGAATCTTCGCAGGATCATGTAGATCGTTCCCTCGCTCAGCAGCAGGTCCTCGCGCTTGCAGAATTTCCTCTCGATCTCGTAGCCGTACATGCGGCGGCGGCCGATGTCGTTGAGGATCGCCAGTTCCAGCAGGCCCTTACGTACCTGACTCGTCCAGTTCATGAAGAATCCCGCGTTCATGCGGCCGATCTTATCCAAAGACCGGCTATCTGTCAATACCGCTTGTCACCGGATGCATAGCGGTCCTCCTGCCGCCGCACGTGCGGGTGGGGACGCCAGGACCTGCCGGACATCAAGTGCGGTATGCTAGTGCCGCATTTCGCAAGTTCCGCGACTATAGGGGGGTAGATTGCCGCGCTTCGCTCGCAATGACATATAGCGCCTGTTCATGTCATTGCGAGTCGCTGAGCCGCTTCGCGGCTGGTGTCGGGAAGAAACGGGATGTGATACGATGGG
>Ga0214473_10000235_pt1 | contig 78337 bp, 78 predicted proteins | sample RVTome_7_FD_203509 | JGI IMG/M metagenome (GOLD analysis project Ga0214473, IMG submission 203509) | Soil microbial communities from uranium-contaminated site in the Upper Colorado River Basin, Wyoming, United States - RVT98D197 | ecosystem: Environmental > Terrestrial > Soil > Contaminated >...
GGGAAGTAATTGACGGCTATCCCGGGATTTTTCATGAGGTAACTACCTATCAACCCGAAAGAACCGGTGAAGCCTTAGCGCAATCGGATTCTGACATAGTCGTGCGTATTTATGGCCACGACTTTGAAGTACTTAAAAAATTAGCCTCCGAAGCAGAACAGATTCTTTCAGGAACAGAAGGGGTTATTGAAACGCAACTGGATATTCCCAAAGATGAACCGCAAGTAGAAATTGAGGTAAATCTTGCGTCTGCCGAAAGATATCAGATTGTTCCCGGAGATATAAGGCGCCAAGCGGCAACTTTGCTCTCTGGCTTACAAGTTGGCAATCTTTATGAGGAACAAAAAGTATTTGACGTTATCGTCTGGGGAAGCCCTGAAATAAGAAATAGCTTATCCGATATTGATAATCTTTTGATTGACGTGCCGGGCGGTCAAGCTCCTTTGGGTGCTTTAGCTGATGTACGCATTGTGCCCTCCCCCATTATTATTAAACGCGATGCTGTTTCGCGATTCATTGACGTTGAGGCAGAGGTTGCGGGGCGCAACCTTGACGAGGTTTCTGACGAAGTAGAAACAAAATTGAAAAGTGTCAATTTCCCGCTCGAATACAGTGCGCAAGTTTCGGGAAAAAACACAGATTGGGAAGTTAGCGAAGACCGTATTATAGTTATAGGGATTTTGGTTTCTATAGGAATCTTTTTATTACTTCATGCACAATTAGAAAGCTTCCGCGCCGCTTCAATTATCGTATTAACAATTCCTATGGCTTTGGCTGGAAGTTTTCTTGGTACATTTGCCGCAGGAGGTTTCTCAATAGGAGCGCTTGTTGGAATAATTGTAGTTTTCACTGTTTTTATAAGGGGGTCGATACTCCTTCTCAAGCGCTTTCAAGACATTGAAAGAAAGGGTACGTCAATTAATCAAAAGCTTTTGTTAGAGGGTGCGAAAGACAGATTGGTTCCCGTTCTTTTGACTTCCGGCTCTTTGGGATTAGTCTTTTTATCCCTGGTGTTTTTCGGGAATCGAGCGGGTTTTGAGGTCTTGCGCCCAATGGCCGCTGTCGTTTTAGGTGGTCTTGCAACTATCATTTTAGTTAATCTTTTTATTGTACCAACTTTATACCTGCGTATGAAGCGTTAGTAAGTTCAACTACCTGCCATGATGCAATGGATCGTCGGAATTAGTTTAAAGTTCAGATACTTGGTGGTATTTGCCGCCGCTACTTTAGTTCTTCTCGGAATCGCACAATTACGCGAAATGCCGGTTGATGTTTTCCCAGAATTTGCACCACCCAGAGTTGAAATTCAAACCCCTTCCTTAGGACTTTCATCCGCCGAAGTTGAAGCTTTAGTCACAATTCCACTGGAAGAAAGCTTAGCCGGAATGCCGAATCTTGATGTAATGCGCTCAAAAAGTGTTGAACAGTTATCCTCAATCGTCCTCATTTTCAAATCGGGGACGGATCTTATGGAAGCAAGACAATTGGTGCAGGAACGTTTGGCTATCGCTAAACCATCCCTTCCAACTTGGGCAGCTCCGCCTGTTATAATGCCGCCTTTATCTTCAACTGCAAGGACTTTAAAAATCGGGATTTCTTCAAAGCGCTACAGTGTGATTGATCTTTCGATGATTACCTATTGGAAAATTCGAGAACGCTTGCTAAGAGTTGCCGGCGTTGCCAATGTAGCAATATGGGGTGAAAGGATTGAAATGCCCCAAGTACAAGTTGTTCCGGAACTTCTCAAACTTCACGGTGTTTCCATGGACGAAGTCCTACAGGTAACGTCCGACAGTCTGGATGTTGGATTAATCAAGTATACTGAAGGCTCCACTGTTGGAACAGGCGGATTTCTTGAAACACCGAACCAAAGATTATCTATTCGACACGTTTTTCCAATCATAACCGAAAACGCCCTGGCGAGTGTTCCTATCAATGATAAGAAAAAAGATGACGGTAGTACACTTCGTCTTTCGGACGTCTCCCGAGTGGTTACCGATACTTGGCCGATGATCGGCGACGCGGTTATAAATGACGGGCCAGGACTTTTACTTATTGTTGAGAAATTTCCCTGGGCAAATACACTTTCCGTCACCCAAGGAGTGGAGGCGGCGATTGATGAAATGCGGCCGGGACTCTCCGATATCGATATAGATACAACCATATTTAGACCTGCAACTTTTGTGCAAACCGCTCTTGATAATCTCTCCGAATCGCTTCTTATCGGAGCGATTTTGGTTGTTATAGTTCTCCTCCTATTTCTTTGGGATTGGCGGATTGCTTTAATTTCTGCAACGATTATCCCTTTGACTTCACTTATAACTTTACTTGTACTCTCATTATTCGGAACATCTCTTAATGTTATGGTTTTGGCAGGGTTGGTTATTGCAATAGGTGCGGTTGTCGATGATGCTATAGTTGACGTTGAAAACATTGTTCGACGGTTGCGTCAGGCCAGGCGCGAGGGAAGTAGACTTGCGACTGAGACTATAATTTTGGATGCCTCAGTTGAAGTCAGGAGCGCTATAGTCAATGCATCCCTTATTGAAATGCTGGCGCTTTTGCCAGTCTTTTTTATGAAGGGTTTATCCGGAGCCTTTTTCCAACCGCTGGCCCAAGCTTATGTAATTGCAACGCTTGTTTCCCCCTTGGTTGCTCTCACTGTTACTCCCGCGTTAATTCTGATTCTGCTTTCTAATGCACCGTTAACCCAGAAACTTTCCCCGGTAATTCCCTGGCTTCATAAAAAGTACGAGACTATCCTCACAAAAACTCTTAAAAAACCGCTCCTGGCTTATGCCTTAACAGGAATTCTTATTGTGGGGGGTCTTTTGATTTGGCCGAAACTCGGGCAGGAACTTCTGCCTTCGTTTAAGGAAAGGGATTTTTTGATGCATTGGTTGACCAAACCCGGCACGTCTCATCCGGAGATGGTCAGAATTTCAACTGCGGCCTGCAAGGAACTGCGTACTATTCCCGGGGTAAGAAACTGCGGTTCCCATATCGGACAAGCACTTCTAATGGATGAGGTTTATGGAATATATTTCGGTGAAAATTGGATCAGCGTAGACCCTTCTGTCGACTATGACAAAACTCTTGCAAAAATTCAAGGAGTTGTCGACGGATATCCGGGCTTGTATCGTGACGTACAAACTTATCTTAAAGAAAGGATAAGAGAAGTTCTCACTGGATCAAGCCACCCTATCGTCATACGAATCTACGGTGATGAGTTGGGAATTTTGCGCGAAAAAGCAGAAGAAGTAAAACAAAAGCTCTCAGAAATTCCCGGTCTGACCGAACTCCATGTTGAGTTTTTACTCGACATACCCCAAATTGAGGTTGAAGTGGATTTAGCCCGCGCACAAGCATACGGAATAAAACCCGGTGATGTAAGAAGAACCGCCGCCTATATGTTGGCCGGAGAGGAGGCAGGAGATATTCACACGGCTTCCCGGACTTACGACGTAAACGTCTGGAGTATACCCGAAAAACGCGACAGCCTAACTGATATCGAGGATATGCTTATTGACACTCCCGGGGGAGGCCATGTTCTTATGAAAGAGGTGGCCGATGTGCGCATAGTGCCGGTTCCCAATGCCATTAACCGCGAAGGACTGGCGCGGCGCATTAACGTCGAAGCAGATGTTTCCGGACGGGATCTTGGCTCGGTGGTTAACGACGTCGAGCGTACCTTGACTCAAATTGAATTCCCACATGGATATCACCCTGAACTTTTAGGAGAATATAAAGAACGCCAGGAAGCACAGACGCGCATTTTGGTTGCAGGGATAGTTTCCGCAATTATTATCTTTTTCATCTTACGGGTTTCTTTGGGCGCCTGGCGCTTGGCAGTAATGTCTTTCTTGAGCTTACCGATGGCCATGGTAGGAGGAGTATTGGCCGCATTCTTTACAGGCGGAGTGTTATCATTAGGATCATTGGTAGGATTTCTCACCATTTTGGGAGTTGCCGCCAGAAACGGAATTATGCTTATAAGCCATTATCAGCACCTCGAAGAATTTGAGGGCGAGATCTTTGGTTTGGGATTGGTTTTGCGCGGTGCGAAAGAAAGAATTGCACCGATTATGATGACCGCGTTAACCGCCGGACTGGCCCTTATTCCCTTGGCAATTGCCGGAAGTATTCCCGGAAATGAAATAGAACATCCTATGGCAATTGTTATTTTGGGCGGTTTAGTCACATCCACATTAGTTAATTTGTTTGTGGTACCGACTTTATACCTGCGTTTTGGAGAAAGGCGGGCAATATGAAAAATCTTGACAGATGGATATTTGTATTTTTAATAACCGCAATTGCCATAGTGGTACTTTTATTATTAAAAGATATGAAATCCCCGACTTCCGATTTAGAGCTGGCAAACTTCGATCAAGAAATTTTTGACGAAAGTTCGACTGAAATCGATAATACCTGGTTTCCATTAAAATCGGGTACTCAATGGGTCTATGAAGGAAAAACCATAGAAGAAGGAGAAGAATTTTCTCATCGGATAATCTTCACTGTCACCGACTTGACCAAGGTCATCGACGGAGTGCGCACGGTTGTGGCTTGGGACCAGGATTTTAGCAATGGTGAGCTCGTGGAAACCGAGTTGGTCTTTTTTGCCCAGGACAAAGAAAGCGTTGTATGGAACTTTGGTGAATACCCGGAGGAATACGAGGATGGGAAATTCGTCAAAGCTCCGGCTTGGATTCATGGGCTGGAGGATGCAAGAGCCGGAATTTCTATGAAGAAAGACCCCAAACTCGATGAACCCAGTTATTCCCAGGGATGGGGGCCCAAAGTCAACTGGACAGACCGTGCGCGAGTAAGTCAGGTAGGAGAAAAGACTTGTGTCCCCTTCAGCTGTTACGAAAATGTTCTCGTTATCGAGGAATTCAACCAGGAAGAACCCAATGCCTACCAGCTCAAATATTATGCCCAAGGCGTCGGCAATGTTCGTGTCGGTTGGAAAGGTGATGATACATCACAAGAAACATTAGAGCTAGTCGATTTCAAGGGGCTATCTTCCGAGGAATTGGAGGAAGTCCGACAGGAAGCGCAGGAGCTTGAAAAGCGCGCCTATGAGAGAAGCAATGTCTACTCTCAAACACAACCAATCCAACTGCTTGACATAGATAATCAATAGTTATTTAGCGTTGCCGAGCTTAGCTTTAGCAAGAAAAATAACTAGAACCCATTTCCTGCGCGGGGGTTCTGAAAAATTCTTTATGTTGACTTTTTGTATGAATATTGTATTATTATTGTATGACCACAGTAAATGTTTCTCTACCGGAAAAATTAAAAGAACAAGCAGAAACTCTTGTGAAGAGTGGTTTTTATGCTTCGTTTAGCGACTTGGTTCGTGACTCATTAAGGAGGTTGGTATCTCAAAGTAAATATGACTTGTGGGTAGAGGAAGCAAAAGAAGACGTAAGGAAAGGAAAAGCTAAAGTTTTAAAATCAAAAAAGGACATCGACTCTTACTTTAAGAATCTCTAAGATAATAGTTGATGTACAATTTGGTTCTTTCTGACAAGTTTCAGAAGCAAATAAAACAAGTTGTAAAATCTAATCCTCAAATTAAACCCAGATTAGCAAAATCCTTCGAATTGCTACGGAAAAATATAAATCATCCATCGTTACGACTTCATAAATTATCAGGACAAAATAATTGGTCAATTTCTGTGACTAAAAGTATCAGGATAATTGCCCATATCGAAAAAGATATTATTTATTTACTTAGAATTGGAACGCATGATGAAGTATATTAAACATAATAACCCATTTCCTACGCGCCTGTCTGCCGGCAGGGGTTTTGAAATTTTAGTACTAATTTATTGCGGATTCTCCTCTGAAGGTTTTTCCTCTTGAGGTTTATCAACCAAAGGTTTTTCTTTACCTCGAATTGCCCAGGAAATCGCAAGCAAAATTACCGCTCCAGAAACACCTGCAATAATTGGGTCGGCGTAATCACCTATGTCCATGAAATCCAGCCAGTCAAAAACAAATCCTGAAATCACCGAGCCAACAATACCAACTATAATGCTTTGTATCATATTTCCGCTTTTCATAATCTGCCCGGCTAACACCCCTAATATTGCCCCAACAACCAGAAAGATGACAAAATCAATGCTTCCAAGAATCTCTAAAAATTCCATATCAGGCATCACCTCCCCCACCTTCATCAATTGCATTTCTTCTTCGTCGATATACAAAAAATGTTCCCAAAAGAAGTATCACAGGTATTCCTATCGCATAGGGAAGAACGCCTCCCGGATTGAGACGGGTAAACTTCGTTGCCGTCAGATGAATACCGCTACTTGCAATCGGCTGGCTGGTTTTTCCCTGACCCTCGGGAGCTGGAATCAAAACTATATAAATCATATAATCACCGTCAAAAATTGCGTTAACCCTCCACGACAAAGTGTTTTCCTCACCCGGCCCTAATTTTTCAATATATTGAGTACGCTGGGGCGACCAGTCTTCGGGGTCAACAACATCGCCTTGAGCATTAAGATTTATTATATTCATGGCAACAATTAGAGCCGAAGATTCATTGCTAGAGTTGTTTTTCACTATTGTATTGAAAAAAACACTTTCTCCTGCCTTAACCGCCTTGTAGTCCAAATCTATTGATATCGATAATGGCTGTCCGCCATTTTCGGGTAGCGAATTTTCCTTGGCTAAAACCTTTGATGTAAAAATTGAAATCAACAACAATATTGCAACAGAAACTGCCTTGAAACGACGGAATAATACCCCGAATTTGTTTACCTTACCTGCTTCAATTCGAAGACCCGGTGCAGCATATAAAAATAAAAGTGCAATAACGATTAATAAAAAAACGGTCGGCGATATAAGCGACGTCCAAAGTTCCGGGAGAGTTCGATTATTCACGAGATATTTTGCTAAGAAAAAGTTTGGGGCTTGCATCGGGTTGACATTTTGCAGGAAACGACCTGGATCGCCGGTTTGAGCGCGCCCAGGCAATTGTGTAGGGAGAAGAAAAAGAAGATAGATACCGAGACTTACAAACATACTTGTTTTATTGGAGTTAGACCAAAAACTCACAAACATTCCAAGTGCAGTGTATGCAGGAGCTAATAAACTCCCGAATATTGCCCCCCAGAATAGAGCTTGTCCAAAAACTTCGTCACCCTGAGCCAGTATATATAAATATGGTATAACAATTAACATAGCAGCTGGCCATGGTGAGACAGCGGCTAAGAATTTGCCTATAACAATCTGTTTTCGATTCGCAGGTGTTAAAAGAAGACTCTCCAATGTTGACCTTTCCCTTTCCCCACTAATACTGTCGGCTCCAATTATTAAACCGATAAAAAGACCGACAGAAATTGCCACTTTAAGAGTTTCGTAGACCATTTCTTTCGGAGGAATAATTGAAAGTTCGCTGTTTGCTGCCATCACATAGGTAATAATTCCCAAAAGTATTGTGTAGATAAGAATCAGGGTCAGTGCTTTTCCTCCAATCCATAGGTCGGCTAACTCTCGCCTAAAAACAATAAACCACGTTTTATTTCTCATTTATTTACACCTTCTGTCAGGTTAAGAAACACATCCTGCAACCGTCCACCTTCAGTCTCTAATCCCAAAATAGGAATTTTGGCATTGATTAAAACCATAAGAATATTGTTATTTAGGCTAGAATACTCCTTACTTTTCGGTCGGGTCAAGTCGCTAAATTGAATTATCAACCAACCATTTTTTTCTCCAGAGGTTACTTTAAATAAATTTTTGAATTTCGCGAGGTGCTGGCGGGCATATGCAAGCGACCGTGACGGGACTTTAATGCGAATAGTATCTCTTGGTTGACCAATAATATCTTTTACAGTCCCTTTAGCAATCACCTTACCCATATTCAAAATTAGTACATCATCACAAATACTTTCTACCTCTGGCAAATCGTGGCTGCAAAGTATTACGCCTGCCTTTCTTCCGCGGGCAACTTTTACTATCATCTCAAGCAGTTCTTTCTGGCCACGAGGATCAAGCCCTAGCGTTGGCTCGTCCAAAAATACAACCTTGGGATCATTAACCAATGCACGGGCAATACCCAACCTTTGTCGCATACCATGACTAAAACTACTTATCAGAGATTTTACTCTTTGTTCAAGGCCTACTTCGGTAAGTAAACTTAAACTACGCGCCCTTGCTTCAGATTTATTTCTTTTGTAAAGTTGACTGAAGTAAATCAAATATTCAAGGGCCGTAATATTTTTAGGGAATCCCAGACTCTCAGGAAGAACTCCAATCTTTTCGCGGATTTTTTCAGGAAATGTGGAAGGAATACCTGCTACCCTGAAACTTCCCGAATCGGGCTCAAGAATGGTTGTAAGGATACGGATTGCCGTCGTTTTCCCTGCTCCATTGGGACCTAGAAACCCAAGGATCCTCCCAGCATTTAGCTCGAAAGATAAACCTCGAAGCGCAGGTCGCCCTCCGTAAGATTTTCGAAGGTCTTTGGCATAAAGTACCTGCGAATTCTCACCTGTCGATTTAGATTTTTTCCGTTTAATCACAAAAGCCATTTTAACCTTTATGACCTCTTTGCTACAACTATTAACCTTTTGGAGTCGGTAAAGCCGGAACAAGTATATAGAGTCAAGCGCTCGTCCCCTGTCGGCTCAATTACTTCTGTTTCATTAGGATATACCTCTTTAATCTCAACTACTTCGTATGCATACCAATTCGATTGTCTTAAAGACCCACCACCTACCTCCTGACTTACAGTCTTTGCTATATTTTCCGGGAGACCACTCAAATCTAACTCATTTTCGGTAAAAACATAAATTCGCATCCCATTCTTAACCTCTTTTAAGGGCAGAAAAAGTCCTTCTCTTGCATGAGCAAAAATGACCTGATTTCCGGTTTCTCCTGGAAGCCCTGAACCCTCTCCCCAGCCGGCTGAATCGGAAAAAACCTCCCAATAACCTCCAACTATTCGCGATTTTTTAACAGGTAAATCTACCGTCAGTTCGGGAATAATTATTCTTTTTGGAATCTTTTCTTCTGCAACTTCAACGCTACTAAATCCACTGACTTCAACAGGTTCATCGGCAAAGGATGTTCCTAAATTTGTAGCAATCTGATTTCTACCCAATATTAATATTGCACCCAAAATAACAAGTGCAATACCTAGTCCTAATTTAGAAAAGTTGTTTTTACCTTTCGCCATGATTTACTTGGAGGAAATTTTACCAGAAGCTTCACGTCCAATCAATCGTGCGCCGAAAACCATCATTATTATCCCCATCCAGAAGAATATTGATTGAGCCAAATCACTTCCTGTATCTGATAAGCCAGCTATTCCAGGCCCACCTGCTTCAATTGCAGCGGCTTCGGCAAGGATTTCGCCTTCATCATCTTCGCCCTCATCTTCACCATTTTCCTCACCGTTATCTTCGTCTCCGCCAGTATCCTCACCGTTCTCGTCCCCTGGATCGTCCGGCGTTTCTTCGTCGCCTGGCGGCTCCCCTGGGTCAAAAATATCGCAGCATCCAAATTCAACTCCGCCAAAGTTTATCGGACCATTTTTAATAAAGAAGTCGAAAAATATATCGCCGGTTAATATACTAACATTACCATTATTTCCATTTACCTCGTTTTCACCTGTATTTAGATCCCAATTTATAAAATTGTCTATATCTGACGTAAAAATAAGAAAGATTTCAGCTTCATCTTCAATTTCTGCCTCAATTTCGTTATCAGAATTTGCACCATTATCTTTAATTTTTGCACTGACATCTCCTCCGCCTGAACCTCCTTTAACGCTGGCAGAGTTTATTGGGCCATTTATCACTCCTCCTCCTACGTAGATACTGCCAGTGTCTATAGATACGGAGCCTCCGGAATTATCATTAGCAGTATTTCCTCCTGTATTGGCATATCCTTGGATAGTATTTGTAATATTTGCGGTTTGATTTATAGCTATATAAGTCTTGTTTTCAACGTCAAGATCTATTTCATTTTCAGAGTCAGTACCGTTTCCAGAAATTGTCATGTTTACATCCTGAGGACAGCATTCCGTTTCAACAATCGAACTATTAAGAGTATTCTCAACAGTTACGTTTTGTACTGCATCTCCCGTTTCAATACCAACTTCTCCTCCGGTGTTTCCGGATGCAGAATTATCTCCTGTTACCGACTTAACGCTTATATCATTCGAAACATTTGCCACATTAGTTTGCTCAACGGTTGTAGTTGTCTCTACCTGAGTTGAAACCTCATTGGTTGAACCCGAACCATTGTCAGTCACCACAATTTCCATAGCTCGCACTAAAACCGGGCTCTGGCCGAACACCAAAAGCAATCCTAAACACATTAATGCGATTTTTTCGTAAAGTTTTCTCACGTTTTTTGGGGCAGTTGGAACTATTTTATGGGCAGAAGTTTTAATAACTTTCTTCGCTTTCTGATTACAACTATCACAAAATAAGCAGGTACAAGAAAGATTAACCAAGCAAGATTAATACTTAAAGCGTTATCAGACGCTGTTTGGGTATTTTGTCCTTCCGCACTATCAGTATTATATGAAGCTACCTCCCCTGAGGTGTCAAAAATACTTCCTCCTTCGTAAGTTGCATTTGCGATTAACGACCCAACTCTAAATGCCAATGTTGGAGTAGGATTATTCACTCCACCGCCTGCAGCATTCTCACTACTTGAACTTGTACTTGAACTTGCTGAGTTACCCGAACTTGAGTTTTGTGAAGCTCCACCGATGGCAGTATTACTTGCATTAGCTTGTGCCTCTGGTGCCTTCTCTTGCCCCGGTCCGACAAAGTCACCCAACCAACTTCCAAATACGTTGACCACTGTTACAAAAAGTCTTCCTCCTGCGAAATTGTTATTTACGAAATTAACTAGATTTGCTATAACTTCGGCGTCGCCTGTTGTTATAGAGCTATTACCTCCGGTATTTCGACTTGCAGTATTCCCTCCCGTGTTTGCTGATAGGTCAAGGTTATTAACAATCTTTGCATCATTCAACTGAATAGTTGTATTGTCGACATCGATATCGGCTTCGGCAGTATTGGCAGACCCTGACCCATTCCCAGAATTAGTTACAAAAAGTTCTCCGGCTTCATTTTCAGCTATATCAAATCCCGTAGAACCTGCAAAGAGTGCTCCCGTTGGTGCACCCAAAATCTTACCAACCCAATTTCCAGCCTCATTTACTATTACGAGCCACCAATCGCCGCCTGAGATATTTGTATTGGCAATATTAACAACTTGAGCTTCAAGGTCAGCATTGCCTGTTTTTATATAATTATCTCCACCTGTATTTTTATTGGTTTCATTATCTCCGGAGTTTGAATAGATAAGGAGGTTGTTTTGGATGTCAGCCGCGTTGAATTGATAAGTAAGGTCCTCGTTTGATATATCAATATCGGCGGAATTTGTCGAATCACTTCCATTGTCTGAATTTTGGGCTGTCACATTTCCGAAACAACATACTCCTTCTGGAAAAATAATGTCGCCAACTAAATCACCAAATATATTTACAACACTATAAATTACCGCGCCTTCTAGATTATTATTTGCAAAAGTTAGTACGTTTGCCGAAACATTGGCATCACCTGTAACAATCGTCGAATCCCCACCTGTATTCCTGTCTGCATCGTTTCCTCCGGAATCCGATTCCAAAATCATGTTATTCTCAACAACCGCATCGTTATTCTGGAATGTTAAACTATCTGAATCTATATCTGCCTCGGCTACATTCACCGAATCGGAGCCGTTTCCCGTATTTGCTAGCGTTGTATCACCGCTAAAACAGCCAAAAATACAAGAGGAGTCAAAATCCAAAATTATATCACCCAAATGGTCGTCGGCTACATTAAATTCAGAAACTATTACCCCATCTACATTTGTGTTTACTGCCGTAATCAGGGTTCCAGTTGTACTTGCATCGCCGGTTTCAATTGTGTTACTTCCTCCCGTGTTTCTGGATGCTGAGTTATCCCCGGTTTCACTACTTTGCTCTAAATTGTTAACAACTTGTGCGCTATTAGTCTGTATAGTTTCATCCTCGTTTTCTACACTCACAGAACCTTCATTTTCACTACCCGTACCATTACCATCATTAACAATTTGTATTCCACCTGCATCTTGTGTACTTGAAGTACTATCGGCTAAATTAGTATTTCCGACGGTTGTTGCACTTCCTGTATTCGTGGCGTCTCCGGTTTCTATTTCTGTATCGCCTAGTTGATTATCCTGGCTTTCACCACCTGTTTGCTCACCCGTTCCCCCTCCTTCGTCGGTTGAATTTGAAGTTGTGTTTCCTCCCGATGATTCGTCTGATACTTCATCGTTTTCTTCTTCATTTTCTCCCCAACCACTATCATTACCCGAAGTTGTATTCGACTCTTCTTGCTGTTCCTGCTGCTCTTGTTGTACTTGTTGTTCCTGCTGTTCCTGCTGCTGCTCTTGTTGTACTTGTTGTTCCTGCTGCTGCTCTTGTTGTTGCTCCTGAGGTACTATTTGACCAAACGCAATCGGAGTTTGTATAAATACAATTAGAACCGCAAGAACTACTGCGGTTAATTTCTTAATTTTTACTAAAACAAACTTGTTTATTCTGTTTATATATTTATTTTTCATTAATTTTCAATGCTTTCATTTTTTATTCAGTGTCTCAGTGTTTCTTTTTTCCCATCTGGTTTTTAACTCTCTTTGTAAAAAATATACTCAAGCTTCTTTTAAAATTCTCTAACAAACCTTCTCCTTTCTCATGCACAGTGTTGAATAAAGGCACATTTATTTCTTTTGTTAAAATATTTTCTATTACTAGTTTCAAGGCAGGTTTATATAATTTCTAATTGTTCTAATTGACCTAATTTCTAATCTTTTGCTTGCCCCGCCCTACTTCATGCTGGCGAGGTCCTTCTGGTATCAGGGTGGCTTGCCGAAGTGCTAGCAAACTCACCCTGCTACCGATAAGGTTGGCTAGTCTCCTAAAAGAGCAGCTAGGAGGTCTTGCAAATCAAACGAAAAGTTTAGATTGAAGCTTAATCCCTCCCAGGGCCATTCTGGACCGTCTTCAGGAAGTTCGCCATATACGTTAGAGTTAGCCGAGTTTGTAACTTCTACAGTAGATGATGCGTCACCAGACGAAATCGTCGGATCTTCATCAGGAGCTACAGTATTATCTTCGGCTTCATTTTCTCCGGTTTCGGCTTCAGCCTTGACATCCGCACAAGCATCTTTGATTTCTCCCTTGCAGTCGAAATCATTATACTGGTCGGCTTTTGTTTCAAATTCAATTTCGGCTTCTATCTCGTTTTCAGAATCTGTGCCGTTACCTGAAACTTTTGCCAAGATATCTTCAAGGCATCCACAAGCATCGACGTCTGCCCAGTTGAAATTGACCCAATTGTCAACGGTTACATCAACTGTTGCATCACCAGATTCGACTTCTACTTCTCCTCCAGTGTTGTCTTCGGCTTCATTCTCACCGGTTTCTGCTTCCGCATCTATTTCATTGAGAATATCAGCATAATTATCTTGATCAATCTTTGTCTCGTTCTCAAGTTCGAGTTCGATCTCGTTTTCGGAATCAGAACCGTTACCGGTTATTAAAGCAGTAAGACTCCCGCCATCACCGCTGCCTGTTACCCAAGCAGAGTTATGGTTGGCATTGTTGGAAACAGCTACGGTTGTTTCAGCATTACCTGATGTTACCTTTACGCTGCCACCAGTGTTGTCTTCGGCTTCATTCTCACCGGTTTCGGCTTCGGCATCAACATTATTTATAACTAATGCGTCATTATATTGATCAACTTTAACTTCGTTCTCGAGTTCCAGTTCAATCTCGTTTTCAGAGTCTGTACCGTTACCTGAAATTTTTGCCTCGACATCACCTACACAACAAGCATCTACTTTGGCTACGTTGGAGTTTAGACTATTGGTAACTGTTACTTTGGTTGTTGCGTCACCGCTTTCTACTTCAACGTTTCCACCCGTATTGTCTTCTGCTTCATTTTCTCCGGTTGAAGCTTCGGCCTTAATTTCATTTTGAACATCAGCATAATTCGACTGAGTTACTTCGACCTCGTGCTCGTATTCCAGTTCAACCTCATTTTCAGAGTCAGAACCGTTTCCGGAGACTTCAATTGTTATTCCTGCAAAAGCTGGTGTTGCTAAATTTAATAGCAATGCTCCTGCAGCAATTCCTGAAGCTAATTTCTTTCTTAAATCACTCATTTATTATCTTCACCTCCTTTCTTTCTTGGATCCGCCTAAATATTCAATTTTTGGCGGAACACTTCACCTAACCGCTCCGCTTCGATCCTGAAACAAGTTCAGGGTTAGGTTCGGACAAAATGTCCGAAACTAAAAAACGGAGGCGCCTCACCCCGAAAAAATTCAGGATGAAGAGCCTCCGTTTGCGGTCAACTCTCTTAAATACTTATTTAAATTTAGGCAGGTAGTAATAATAATACTAAATAGTATAAGCTTATGTGTCAACACTCATTTTTAGCTTATATATATAGACTATATTAATGTATTGTATCTTCTTGTCAAGATCTTATTTTGTTCAATATTCAATCCAGCAATTATTTTTCAATTATTCCTATTATGGGTCATATCTCACTTTTTGAGGGTATGCTGTTGGTCTTTTTTATATTTCTTACTGTTATCTGCGTAACAACACCATTCTGAATATAAATTTCAATACTCCCGTAATTCTTTACGCTTTGAAGCGCGCCTTTTATCTCGGTAACTAAAACTTCCGATATTTTTTGGGTGGAGTAATCAGTTGACATTGCTTACTTTAAATCTAGAGTGATTTTTTCCTTTTCTCCGTTTATTTCTCCAACGCGCAGTATTAAACTCCCATCAGTATCGTTTATCGGAAACCCTACCCTTGTATACTTTGTTGATATCGCTTGTATCTCAACCGGGTCGTTATGAATATCCGGTGCCAACCACTCTTCCTCATTTCCGTTTAATGATAGTCTTAAATAATCTTTGGTATTCATGGAAATTGCTTGACTATATTGGTTGGTCAATTTAAATGTGATTATTAGAAAAGTTCTTCCCTTTACGGCCGTTGCTCTTTTACCTTGTACAACAATTTCGTTTCGCAGTTCTGCTTTCTCAATAAAAAACCTTATATCGCTTAGCGATTCTCCTAATCCATCTCTTAAAGGAAACAAAAATTCCCTAGATATTTCTTGACTTGCTTTAGCACCTTCCACCTCTACCCTTTTAGATGTCCCAACGCTTTTACCTATTTCGTTTATCAACTTAGAAATACCAACAATTATTAATATTGTTACGATAGTTATAACAACTGGTTTTAATAATTTTTTGAATGGAAATCTTATTTTTTTGTTGGTGGGAGTTATTTGGTTAACGTATCCGGACGTCGTTCTTTTTCTGAGTAAATTTCTTAAAGTGGTTAAAAATAAAGTGGTTCTTTTTAATATCCTTACAAGTAGTTCCAAAAATAGTATAAAAGATTTTTTAACTGTCGCGCTCGACAATTTATAGTATTTTAATACCGTCTTCTTACTGTTTATTAAAGATTTCTTAATATCCTCAGTATGTATACTTTTTATTGCAGATGATATCGTCTCTTGAATCCCAACTCTTAAAGAAGCAGTAGATATTGAATTTAGTTTAAAGTCCATATGAATCAAAAATCCCCTTGTCGGGGCAGTTAACATACGTACGGTATGTTACCTAAAGAGATATATAAAGTCAAGGCATGCACTTTCATTTAAAAAAGTCGCCGTATTGACACTTCACTTAACTGAAGTGTCACTCCTCAAGAATTGTTACGGAGATACTAACTAATGAATCAGTGTTTTCTTTTGATATTTCAATCTTAATTTCCTTATTCCCATCGGCTCCTACTAATTTGTTGAGAACTTTGTCATTAGTACTTGTTGTAACATATGTTTTAACGTTCATACCAAGCGAGTTTATCTTATCCTTGTACCAATTAGTTATAGAGTCGCTATTGTCGCTACTCTCTAATGACATCGAGTGGGATGTTGAGGAAATGATTCGTGAGTTGGGATATTTATAATCTAAGATATTACCTGATGGAGATTCTTTAGTAGGAACTGAAGTTGCAGTCGAAGCTGGTATATTTGTTGGGGTAATAATATCGATTTCTTTTTCTTCAACAACTACCTCTGACTCCTCATCGCTTTCTGATAAAACTTCTTCTTTAATAGAAATATCGTTACCTTCATCTTTTTTTTCTTTTTGAGAAAAATATACTCCGGTTACTACAACTAAAACTGCGACAACATAAACTAAAACATTCATTAACACCCATTCTACACCACCAATTCAAATAGTTGGAGGAAGCTCACGACTAGTCACTTATATTTTATATCGACAAAATCTCCACTTTTTATATACTTTCCATTAACAGGAATATCTAAAACCCAACCCAAAGTATTCGCAACAGATACTCCAACTCGAAGTCCGGTGAATGAACCGGGGCCCGTATTAACTTCGATTTCTGTAATATCCTCTATTTTCTTTCTCTGTTTTCTTAATAATTCATCAATAATGGGTAGAAGTTTTTGAGACTTTTCTTCTTTCGCATCTGTTTCAAACCTCTTTTTATTAATGCCTACAACTATTTTTTCTGATCTACTCGTATCAATATAAAGTTTCATATCAACTCTATTCTCCTTTTCTCTCCTCCCAAATTCTCAAATATTATCCATGTTGCACTCTTAGGAATCAGGTCTTTAATTTTCTCCGCCCACTCGATAGCTACAATGTTTCTTGAATCATTCCAAATCTCCTCAATCCCGAGATTTTTCGCTTCGGATTCCACATTTTTTTCCAGTCTGTATAGATCAATATGATAGAAATCGGTGTATTGTGACCTGTGTATGGTGTTCGGTGAAATCTTGTATTTTCGCATTATAATAAATGTCGGGGAAATTACTCTTTGCTCAATTCCTAAACCGGAAGCAAATCCTTGGAGAAAGGTTGTTTTTCCGCTTCCCAAATCACCTGTCAGAGCTAATCTGTTTGAGTGTTCGGTGTTTTGTGTTCGGTGTTCCGTTCTTTCACTTTCCACCATCCACAATCCACTATCCACTAAATTATATCCAATCTTTCTGCCCAGCTCCTTAGTTTCTTGGGAGCTTTTGGTAACAATTTCCATATTCCGTATATTGCAATCAATCCTCCTACCGTATCAATAATAACATCACGTATTTTTCCATCACGGCCGGCTGTGAACGTTTGATGAAACTCGTCTGATGCTCCATAAAGTAATGTAATTATAACCGAATACATACCTGCTTTCTTTTTCTCTACCCCACTTTCCTTTAAAGCTCTGTAAAATAGCGTTGTAAAAATCGCATATTCAATAAGGTGGAATGTTTTCTTAACAATGAAGTCTTGCCATCTAATTTCGGAGGCAGTGGGAGTTTGGTATGAAGAAAATAAATATATAATAATCGCCCAACCTAAAACGGGTAGCCAAAGATAATATAATTTCCTTGAATCAAATAGTTTTTTCATTTTTTGAAAGAGTTTACTGCCTTAATTATATCCCTTTTTTTCTATTTTTTATCATCGGGTATGCCGCTGCTCCCATAAAACCCAAGCCTCCAAGAATAAATAAGCCCGCAGTTAAAGGAACCTTTCTACTTACTTTCGTAGATTCGATTTCCGAAGGTACAGGGGTTAATTGATTTCTTTCTCCGAGCACTAAGTTTTGTGTGATGTCTTCAGTTTGATTGTTGGTAGGAGATTCTGTAACTGTTGGTTTCTGAGTTGGCGATAGTTTAACAGTAGGCTTAGGAGACGGAGTTTTTGTCGGAGTAGGAGTTTTAGTGGGTGAAAGCGTCGGAGTATTGGTAGGAGTAATCACAGATGTCTGGGTAGGTGTGTTCGTAGGTATCGGAGTAGGTGGTGGACCAGAATTATAATCTCCTAAGGTTGGCGTTTCGAGTAAAGAAAAATTACCTGTTCCATCGGGTGTTCTACCAAAAGTCGTATCTTCTTCAGGAGCTTCTATAATAAACCCAGCCGCATTTCCGTAAGAAACCAGGTCAGAATTAGATTCACAAACAAGTCTTAATTGGTCCCCTTGATTGTTTAACCAAGATCCGTCCCACAATATCACCTTAAATTTATCTACAAAATCATCTGAATTAAATACAACCTTCTGGGGATCATAGTCATCATCAAGATATAAAGTGCAATTTGCTAATGAAGCTACCTCTCCATCCAAGTTATATAACTCTACCCATTCAGCTCCACTTTCTTCACCAGGGGGATTTGGAAAAACTTCATTAATCACCACCTGCGCTGATATATAAGATGAGCTAATAATAAGAAGGATTAATACAGACAGAAGGATTTTAAAAAACTTAATCATTGATTAGAAGGAAGTTATAAGTTATTCGTTCTTAGTTCTTCGTTCTTAGTTAATAGTTGATGTGCAAATACAGCGTATCCAAATTACTGTCGTCGTGGTCGACTCGAACGTAGCGAAGATGACAACCATTAGAACCAGTGTAGCTTCCGCGATACAAAGTCCCTGATTTAACCGCTTTAACATCGGCGGAAGATAAACTAACTATGTCGATGCCGTTGTGAAACTGGTAAATGTTCCCTACCCAAGTATTTTTAACCGCCCAAGTGTTGCCATACCCTTGAGAAAATTTAATTTTGGGATTTATAGGCCATTCCCAAGACCCAGAAGGATTAAAAGGGTCACCGTCAGAACCTCCGCAAGACGAGGCTGAACAATTTTCAAAATCGATGCTTCCTTTTAGGTAGCTGAAAGGATTATAAGTAAAGTCCCCTTCCCGAACTATAAAATGAAGATGTCCGCCGCTCGAATTGCAAGAAGGACCTTGAATAACGGATGCTATTTTTGTCCCAGCTGAAACAGGACCAATTGATTCCTCCACACCTTTCCCTGCAACTATTGCCTGAATGGCTTCAAACTCAGCCCGAGCAGTAGATAATAGAGATTGATATCTTTTCTCATCATTTCTGGTTACTTCTAATAAATTCGCTTTCGCTGCTTTTTGAGCACCTAATACTGATTTTTGGGCTTCAAGTTCGTTCTGTAATTCTTCTTGGTCAACTTTTTCAGTTTTATAATTTATTTGTGCTTTTTCGAGCCTGAACAGCAAATCTCGATCTGCTTCTTGAATTCTTTGAAGATAATGAAAACTGGAAACCGCATCCGCTAAATCCTCAGCGGAGAATAAAAATAATATTGGTTCATTTAGTCTGGAAATTTTATATGTTTGCACAACCCTCGAAGAAAAAGCAGTAGTGAGCGCTCCCAAAGAATCTTCCAGCTGGTCAATTCTACCGCCCAAGAGAAGAATTTTTTCCTCTGTTTCTGTAATTTTTAAAGTAGTTAATCTTATTTGTGCATCAAATTGTGCTATTTGATTAGATAAAGTTGCCGCTTGGGATTTAAGCTTACCTATTTCTGACTCGTACTGTTTTATCTCCTCGCTTAAACGATTAAGTTTTTCCTCTGTAGTTTCCGCAGAAATTTCAAATGTACTATTGAAGATTGAGTGCGTTTGAAAACCCAGAAAGGCGATTGTAAATAAAAAAAGGAGAATCCAAATTGCTCGTTTCATAAAGGATGTTATTTTCTTCTTCGTGCTCGAGACACAGCAGTCATGCTCCCGACGATTGCCAACATCAAACCGAAAAGAAGCTCACCCAAGACTATTGTTCCCATTATTATAAATAGTGAGAACGTATCTTTTGGTAAGACGGGTATCTCTCCAAAATAAGAAATAACAGAGGGTGTAGCATAAAGAACTAAAATTAAGGCAACAGTCCAGCCCATTAATACTCCTGAAAAGACATATAGAAGCGCTTCAATAACAATTGGACTCCGTATAAATCCCGGTGTGGCTCCTATAAGGTCTAATATTTCAACTTCCTCACGTCTTGTTGTAATTCTCAAACTGATAATAATCAATAAAACTAAAAACGAAGTGCCAACCAAAAGCAGTGTAAATATACCCCCTCCTATCCTTATATATAGTGTAATTGTTCTCAATCTATCCAATACGCTTTGTATACTTTCTCGTCCAAAACCGACAGTAGCTGTAAACCCGACTTGATCAACCACTTCCTCCCCCTCCAATTCCGCTATTACTTCTTCTGCGTGGGTAATATCTGTCAATGAAAATTCCAAGCTGGCTGGGAATATTGAAGGACTCACCAACTCCGATAGAAGCGGATTATCGGAAGTTGCTCCCTTATAAATTTCGAGTGCTTCTTCTTTAGATATATAGGAGATTTCATTAACTCTTATGTCGTCTTCGAGTTTGTTTTGTAATGATGATATTTGCTCGGCTTTTGCGTCGTCTTTCAAAAATGCTATAACCTGAGGTCTTGTTTCAAAATATTTCAAAGTAACACTGGAAGAATAAACCAATATTGATATTACTGTAATAACAAAAAAGGTGACGGAAAGTACTATAATTGCTGCAAGCGCCTGAAAGGGCGACCTTCTTATATGTTGCCATGCAGTTTTTAGATGAATATTGGACATATCTATTAAATTTCTAATTCCTAATTTCTAATTAACCTAATTAATGACAAAAATTCCAAACTCCCATTGGGTATTGGGGCTTGGGATTTATTTAGAAATTAGTTCAATTAGTACAATTAGAGCAATTCATAAAAGGTCAATTTATTTTTTCTTTGTTTTGACCTTTTTTCTTGTAACTTTTTCTCCTCCTACCATCTTCCCATCCTTTAATTCAATCACACGGCCGTGTAATTTATCAATAATAAGCTTGTGATGAGTTGCCATTAATATCGTTTTCCCTTCGCGATTAACAGCTTCAAAAAGTTCTATTAACGAATCCGCCGTATCCCAATCTAAATTACCCGTTGGTTCGTCCGCTAAAATTATACTGGGGTTAACGGATAGCGCTCGGGCTAATGATACTCTTTGTAACTCCCCACCTGAAAGTTGTGACGGGAAAAAATCCGCACGGTTTCCTAGCCCTGTTAGGGAAAGCATATGGTCAACTCTCTCTTTCCACTCAGATTCAGGTACGCCGATAACCGCTAACGCAACTTCAACATTTTCTCGCAAAGTGCGCTCCGGTAACACCTTAAAATCTTGAAACACTACACCAATTTGTTTACGAAGAACAGGGATTTCCCGTTCTGACAGCTTAGCAATATCTTTATCATTTAATAATATTTCACCGGAATCGGGCAAAAGTTGTCTTAAAATTAATCTTAGAAGTGTCGTCTTGCCTGCTCCCGAAGGTCCGCTTAATAACACAAACTCACCATCATCTATGTTAAAAGAAATATCGGAGAGTGCAATAACTTCGCCAAATGATTTTGATACGTTTTTGAATACCAGCATAGTAATCCTTGAGTTTAATTAAGATTACCATACTTTGGCTACCTAATTTAAGTTTTGAAGCTACGAAGTCACTCTGATACCTTCACTTTTCCTACATCCATCAGCCACCCAGCCTGTTTGCCTGATAAAGTTTCGCCCCAAACTGTGACTTTTTTACCGACGAAGCTTTGCAAGTCTATAATTGTCGAAGTCAAATAAACATATTTAGAGGGACCACCTTCCCTTACAAGATGGTGGGTTCCCTCTCCCTCGATTCCGCCTTCTTCCAATTGCCCTTCTGCCGTATCCGGAAAAGCACTCTCATCCTCCAAACCCGCTTCGGACTCCGTCGTAGTTACACCGGGGACTTTTTCATTTTCTCCAACCGAGCTTACGGAAGACTTATTTAAAAACCACCCTGTACTTACTCCTAATAGGACTACTGCTAATGCTAAACCTGCTAATTTTAAATTATTTTTAATCGATGGTTTGGGAAACTTTTTCAAAAGTGATGTTTTAGCACTCTCAACCGTTGAATTCGTTCCAGAATTTTCCTCGATATCTTCCATAATATTCAATATATCACATGAATAAGTGAATAGTGAATAGCGACTAAGTAAATAACTTAAGTTCCGCTTTGATGAATTCGTCCAACTCTCCATTTAAAACTCCCTCTGTATCGCTTGTTTCAACTTCGGTTCTTAAGTCCTTAACCATTTTATAAGGATGAAGTACATATGAGCGGATCTGATTCCCCCATGAAGCTGGTTTATATACTCCTTTTATCTCCTTTTTTTCTTTGTGCATTTCTTCCTGCTGTCTTGCCCATAATTTTGCGCGAAGAAGATTAATGGCAATTTTCCTATTTCGTTCTTGATAACGCTCTGCCTGTGCAGTAACTACTAATCCCGTCGGCTTATGAGTTAAGCGTACTGCTGTTGATACTTTTTGCACATTTTGCCCTCCTTGTGTAGATGCTCGAAAAAATTGCCACTCCAAGTCGCTATCGGTAATTTGAATTTCAGGACTGTCGATTTCCTCCAGCTCAGGTAATACTTCAACCAAGGCAAATGAAGTCTGACGCAACTTATCAGCGTTAAAAGGAGATTGTCGAACTAGCCTGTGAGTGCCTGCCTCTCCTTTTAAATATCCATATACATATTGCCCGCCTACTCTTACTGTTATACTTTTTATTCCAGCCTCTTCGCCGGAAGATAACTCAACCACCTGAGTAGTCCAACCTTTGTTTTCAAAATATCTAGTATACATTCTGTATAGCATGCTAACCCAATCCATAGCTTCCACCCCCCCTTGTCCTGCATGGATTGAAACTATCGCGTTTTTTTTATCATAGAAAGAAGAAAGGTAAGTCGTAAACTCAAGATCGCCAAGGAGTTTATTCACTAAACTATATTGGGCTTCCAGTTCATCTGACATACCAAGTTGGGTTGCTACCTCCAAATCCTGAATAGCTTCCTCTGCCCGTCTTACTTTTTCTAAAAGTTCCTTTAACTCACCCAATTCTTTCATAGTTTCTTGTGCTTTGGTTTTATCATTCCAAAATTCAGGCGCGCCTACCTCTTTTTCTATTTCGGCAACTCTTTCAACCTTTTTATTGAAATCAATAGACTCCTTTATCTCCTTTAGGATTTTTTTAAAATCGTCTACTTTTATATTTTCTTTCATTTGACCTTGTGGGGCATTAAGGGCTACACATTAGAAGTCTTAATTCTTGTTTCTCTTCTTCGGAAAGTTTCTGAAAGTCAGACATAACGCTTGAATAACTTGGGGATTCGTTCGCAAGTGAGCTGGGTATTTCTTCGGTTACTCCAAGCACTTTGACAAGCTTCGCACGACCGGCATCCAGTGCAATACTTATCGGTTTTGGGGCATTTTTCCAACCTAAAATTTCGGTAAAAAGAGTACGCCCGCTGATTAGAAGAAACCCTTCAAGAATTAAGGCAAGTAAAAATCCCCAAAAAATCATTGCTATAGAGGGTTTTTGTAAAGACCAATGAACATAAAGGTATCTTAATCTTGCTAATGTCAAAACCAAAAGAAAAAGTAAGATAACTATCGCTATTGCATGCCAATATTGAGGCGATATATCTAAATTTCCTAACTTAAAACTGAACGACTTAGTTAGAAATTTAAATGGACCCATGGCAGTTAAATGATAACACAGCGGGAAAGCCGATTTACATAAACTGCTTCAAAAAAGGTGAATTATTCAATATTAAGCAGTTCGACTTCAAAAATTAAGGTCGAATTAGGAGGGATAACATCTTGCGCTCCCTGTTCGCCATACGCAAGTTGTGGAGGAATTATTAATCTTCTTTTTCCTCCTACCTTCATGCCAAGTATCCCTTTATCCCAACCGGCAATGACAGCCCCTTCCCCTATTGTGAAACTGAACGGCTCATTTCTATCAAGTGAACTGTCAAACTTAGTTCCGTCGACAAGTGTGCCGGTGTAATGTACTGAAATAGTATTTCCATTTTTAACTTCGCTACCAACACCCTCCAAAATATCTTCTATCTGCAATTGACTAACACCTCCTTCCAAGCCAGTTATTTGATTACTTCTTTCCTCATTAATATCATCAATATTTCCTGATGCAAGATAAAAGATGACAAGTATGATTAAGGCTAACAAAAATACTCCGGCCTTTAAAATATTCTTCCAGTTAAATTGAATATCAGCTGCCATAATTTCTTAACTTTTCCATAAGTATAGAGTAAAAACGCAGATTATGGATAGTTGCAAGCCTTCCTGCCGTAACTTCATTAATACGAAAAAGGTGCATCAAATAAGCCCGACTGTATTTTTTGCAAAGTAAGCAATCACAAACGACGCTTACAGGACTTCTATCCATTTTATACTTTTTGTTATCAGGCGTATAAAAAGAATAAAATTTTGATTTACGCACATCAATTTTATCAATGGATTTTGCATTGTAAACGTAAAGCCTACGGTGCCTTGCATCTCTTGTAGGCAATACACAATCGAATATTTGATAACCTAAATCAAAACACCCAATTATTTCCTCCGGTTTACCAATACCCAATCCGTAAAGAAAATAACTTGAAGGAGAATTTCTTGCAATGCATTCGGCAACTTGGTAATTAAATTTACCATCTTCTTTTATCGGCCAACCGCCATAACCCAACCCATCAAACCCTATTTCGACCAATTTCCGGGTGCAATACTCTCTTAATTCAACAAATTCACCACCTTGAACTACTGCAAGAAGATATGGACGAGTTTTTTTATCTAACCCGAATTTATTACACAATTTAAGATATTCATCCTTAGAACGCTTTGCCCATAATATTGTCCTCTCCACCGTTTTTTTCGCTTCATCATAACTGGCACCGGGGGGTGTAAAATCGTCTAATACTACCAACATATCGGGTTCTAATCCAAACTGAAACTGAATAGATTTTTCCGGAGTGAGCATAATAATATTCCCGTCGTCTCCTTTAAACTTGACACCTTCGTCGATTACTTTTCCTGAATTACCTTTTTTTGCTAAAGACATTACTTGAAAGCCCCCGGAATCAGAAATTAGAGCTCCATCCCAAGACATAAAATTACGAATTCCTCCAAACTTTTTAGCTACTTCAATACCTAAAGTTCTATATAAATGGTATGTATTCACTAAAATACCCGGAGTTTTAGTACTTTTAATATCAGTTGTATCAATTGACTTTACGACTGCCTGCGTTGCATCAGGAAAAAATACAGGTAAGGGTACTCTACCGCAATGTGACCTAAAATATTTCGGTTTCATTACATTTATTCTAACAAAAAGAAGTTAAGGAGTCGGAGTCGCCGAGGTTGTAGCTGTTGGAGTTGGCGAAGTTTTATTCGTAGGCAAGGGACTAGGCGTTTCAGTCGGCAAAACTTGACCTTTCCTTAAACCTATTATGATTTGAATATCAAAATCTTTGAGCGTTGATTCTTTTGTTTTTACCTCTTTGTATAACTGCCCGAGCTTTTCTTCAATTTCACCTCTCACTCTCTCATCGACAGATGTGGAAAAAGTAACTTCCGTCGCATCATATTTTCCCTCATCTACGTTGCCTGCTTCAATATCAGAATATCCGAGTTTACCAAGCTCTTCTTCCAAAAATGACGCTTGTTTGGCAATACCCGTGCCGTTTAAAACTTCTATTCTAATTTCATCTTTATTTAAAGGTTCTGATGTCGGAGTAGCCGTCACACTTTCAGTTTCTTCTACAGCCGGTTCGGACTGGGGTAATGGTTCTATTTGAATATTGGGTTCTTTTAAAAGAAATATTAAAGCTGAAACTATAAGAATAATAATTAAAATAATTATGATTACTTTTTTATTAAGTCTTACTTTTCCTCTCCTGTCTTTTCTCGATACTGCAGGCTCAGATCTAATACTAGGTGTATCATTTGGAGCTTCTTCAACATTCACTTCTACATCACTTTCAACCATTTCTTCTTCCATGACTATCCGATAGCATAAAATAGTAGGGTAAGAATGTCAATGCTCATCGGCTAAATGATATAATATTTCTCTGCTGTCTAATTTTAAATGGCAGAAAGAATTCCCGTACTTCCCATACTAGCTGACAAAAAAGAACTAATACTTCAAGGTGGTAACGTCGACCAAGAAACACCTGCAAGTCTTGAGGATAAAATTCAATCGCTTATCGTTTTGGGTAAAGAAAAAGGAATGATTACGATTGATGACCTCGTTGGAATTTTGGCTGATGAGGACGGGGAGGAAGAATTACAAACTGAGGGCATACCGGATTTAATTATTGAAAGACTTGAGGAAGAAGGTATCCCTTATTTTGATGAGGAACAATTAGAAGAAATCCTAGAAGTAACGGCAGACGAAAAAGACAACTCACAAGAAGATGGCTCAGCTTATTTAGAACCGAATGATTCTGTGGGTGCTTATCTTAATGAGATTTCAAAATTTCCACTTTTAACGGCCGAACAAGAAATAACACTTGCCAAAAGAATTGAAAAAGGCAACCTTGCAGGGGAAAGGTTGGCAGAAGGTAATCTGAAAACTAAAGAGTTATCCCAAATGATATCCGTGGTTGAAAATGGGAGGGCTGCCTTTGAACATTTGGTAACTGCAAATTCGCGGTTGGTAATAAGTATTGCTAAAAAATATATGGGCAGAGGCGTACCTTTTCTAGATTTAATACAAGAGGGTAATATCGGCTTAATTCGCGCCACCAAAAAATTCGACTACAAGCGCGGACTTAAATTCTCAACATACTCAACTTGGTGGATAAGACAAGCAGTCACTCGTGCGATAGCCGATCAGGGAAGAACAATAAGAGTTCCTGTTCACATGGGAGACCAAATCAATAGAATGCTTAGAGTAAACCATTTACTTACCCAAACGTTAGGTCGAGACCCTACATACGAAGAAACTGCAGAAAAATTAGTAACCACGCCAAAAAAGGTTGAAAATATGATTCAAATAGCAAGAAGCCCTATTTCTCTCGATGCACCAATAGATGAAGAGGAAGATGATTTAACTTTAGGCGATTCAATTGAAGATAAATTATCGGTTAATCCAACTGATGAAACAATGCTGTCTTTACTTAATAAAGACTTAAACGAATCGCTCGAATACCTACCGGCAAGAGAAGTCAGAATATTAAAACTTCGCCATGGCATGGAAGATGGAAACGCCTATACTCTTGAAGAAATAGGTAAAAAACTCGGATTAACCCGGGAAAGAGTACGTCAACTTGAAGCACAAGCTATTCGTCGTTTAAGACATCCCCTTCCCAAAAAAAAATTAAGAGACTACTTAAGTGACTAATGTTTCTCCAGTTGTCTCAGATAGCTAAGCGCACCGTGGAGTCCACCAATGTCTCCCAGTTCAGCCTTCTTTATTTTAGGAATCTCGGGAAAAATTCTTAATGTTTTTTCAAGTTTATTTTTTACATTATCTATAGAGATGCCGGGACTACCGAACATACCTCCGCCCAAGACTATAGCCTCGGGCGACCAATAAACTATTGTATTTTTAAGGGCGAAAGCTAGAATTTGTTCAATATCGTCCCAAAGAACTCCATCGTTAATATCCTTTGGCAATTTTCCAAATCGCTTTTCTAAAGATACTCCCGAAATGTAAGCTTCAAGCTGACCAAATCCTTCATTTTCCAAATTTTTCAGCTCTGGATATTTAGACCAATCGAGATCGATAATCTGATGTCCTGGTTCAAACCCATATATATTTTTATCAATTTTTCCTTCAACTACCCTTACACCTCCGACTCCCGAGCTAACTGTTAAATAAGCAACGATTTTAAATCCTTTCCCCGCACCTTGTAATGCTTCTCCTAAACCCACGAGCGCTGTATCGTTTTCCAAATAAACTGGAGCAGAGGTTAATTCGACTAATTTTTCTTTAAGCGGTTTTCCGGACCAATCAGGTAAGCGAAAATCAGGTACGAGCATGCTTTTAGTTTTATCAAGTCTGCGAATTCCTCCCACTGATAACTTAAGTTTTTCACCTTTTGTAAATTCATCAACGGTTTTAATAAATAAGCTGATTCCTTCGTCAAATTTCTGGGGAGTCGGCAGAATAACGGACTTTCCTAACTTTTCTCCATCAGTAAGCGCTAAGCGCATCTTTGTTCCGCCAATGTCGAAGAGTAAATACATATTCAAGTTACTGGATTCCTTGCCTTACATACTCCCAACTTCTCAAGTTTTTCTAGATAATTAACTATAGTAATCACAAACTCTGCGTGACTCCAAATCAAGGGTGAAGCCGAAATAGGTTCTCCGGAATAGGGGTCGTATTGTTCTGCTAACAAGCCCGCCGGATTTCCTCGTGCGACCGCCCAAGAAATGAGTTTATGGACTTCTTTCATGTCTTCTTCGCTTAGTGCAATTTCAATATAATATTGAGCTAACCATAACGTAGTTATAATCCAAGGATTACCAGGATAATTTCCCCCTTTGTGATGATAAGAATCACCTTCAAATCTGGCAATCCCACCTATGTCAGTTTTCACTTTTAACCTGTCGATGGTTTTTTCAACCGCAATTTTAAGTTTCGGGTCATCGGGCGGTAAAATCCCGAATTTATAAATACCGTAAACAGAAGACATATCGAATGTTTTGTCTATCTCAGCATTCTTCCCTTTGGTGTTTATACTTTTATAAAAAACTCCATCTTGCACGTTATATAGATACTTAAGGATAGATGCTTTTATACTTTCTGCTGTTTCATTATATTTTTTTGCGCTTTCACTTTTCCCCAAAAGTTCAGCAAATCGGGCAGAAGATTTAAGCGCACCATAAACTGCCCCTGCAGTAAATGTATTTATCGCATAAGTTCGCTCCCATAAATCATAACTGGCTGAAGGTAATCCTGTTTTATCGTCACGGAAATTTACCATAAATTCCGAAGCTCTTTTTATTAAACTGTTATAAATACCCTCGATAAACTCTAGATCTCGCGATAATTCGTAGTGCTTCCACAGTGCGTAAATCACTAGAGCAGTTTCATCTTCTTGAATCGGAAATTGTTTGTCACCATCCCTTACCCATGGATGCCATGAAGAACCTAGTGATTTATCCGGCCTGTATTTATGCAAAAAATATCCCTCATCGGTAATCGTTTCATTACAAAATTCGAAAAACCTTCTTGAAGCATTAAAATCACCAACCTGCTCCAATGCTAATGCAGCAAATGATGAATCACGAGGCCAAACATATTCATAATAATCCCTTCCGAATTGGAGCATTTCTGAGTCTCCTGAGGCTATAATTGCCCCGTTTTTACTCGTATGAGTTCTTATATATATTAAGGATTTATTAAATAAATCCGTAGCGGAAGGCTCAAGTCCGTAAAAACTGAAATTGTGTACCGTAACCCACGCTTTCCAATAATTAACAGTTGATTCAATAATCTCTTTTGGATATCTTAGCAAAATTTCTTCATTAAGTTTTTTTGCATACTTTATAGACTTTGCTATGCATATCCAATAATAAATTAAGGATTTCCCTTTAGGTGGAATTTCGGTTGATACCCCGACTACTGAATCTACGGTACCGTGTTCAATGGGGTTTCCGGATAAAATTCCGTCTTCCGCGTCTCTATAAGTACCATCCTTACCCTCTATACCCAAAAGGCCGACACTATATTCCGTAAAAGGTAATGAATCGACCCTTGCGTTAATTAGAAAAACCCGCCTCCCTTTGTAATGAATTATTACTTTTTCTCTGGGGTCATAGTAAGCAGTATCCCCTGTATGGGTTTGAGAAATATTAAATTGTTGATTAAAATAAACTTTAATATTTCGCTTCCTGTCATAAAGATTTTTTACATTAACTTCTCTTATAAACATATTCTTCTCGTTATAAACTACGTCTGTCATATGAAGTTCAATTCCGAGTGATTCACAGTGAGCAGTAATATCGCTTGCCATCGTATCTTTTTCTGAAGATACTAAAACATTCCATCTACCGTCATCTATCCAGCTGAAAGTATCATCTACAAAAACACCAATTTTGTGAGTCAAATGTTCTGATACGTGATTTTCTAAACCGGGGTAATGAAAATATAAGTCTTTTACCTGGCCATATCGGTCCAGTCCGATTAGAACTACTCCGTTTCCGAGATTTATTGATTTAGGCATATTAAATGATGCTAATAAATTCGAATCATTTTTTCACTTTACCGATTCTCAGCTTGAGATCACTGGCTGCGTTCATAAAGGAAATAAATGCGTCGTAGGGTGACTCATATGGGTTGAAGTATTTATGAACGTCTCCGTCTGCAAACCATTTTGTGCACATGTAATAAAAATGGTCAGAAGTTTGAAGTCTTCTCCAATCTTCTATTACTTTATCATCTCTACTGCCCAAGACTTTCTTCTCAAGTCCGTAAATATAATCGATTGCAGTTTTTTGTATTTCGTTACCGGTCCAAGCAGACAAATCCCGCTCCGTATCTGCCCAAGTAACAATATGAGGAACGTCTAATACGTCTTTAATCTTATATTTATCCGCAGCAAGAGAAGGTGTTACGAAATCGTTATCCGGGTGTTTCAAAAGTTCACCGGGTAAATTTTCCAAAAAATCAAAAATACCTTTATCAGCCCACTGGTGTTCGCCAAATGTTTCATAATCCATAAATAAATTTACAATTTCCCCATTCCCATTTATCGTGTCGACCCATCGCGCAAATTTATCCGCAGTTAATGGCCACTCACGCCATGTCTTTTCCGAAAATCTAAATGCAATGTCATCCGAAAGTTTATAATTTTTCAAAAGAAGTTTAATTTTTTTTGTACCAAATGGTCTGTAGAGAAAATTGGGACTACGCCATCCCAAAAAACTATCCCAACCTTCGGCCAAAATTGCTTTATAACCCTTCTTTTCCGCCCATCGGGCAAGTGCATTGTTATATGCAAGTTCAGTGTTTCTGAAAACCCTCGGGGCAACACCAAATAATTTATATATTAAATCCGAATGTAATTTTACTTGTCGCTCAAACTCCGGTAAGGAATAAAAAAATGCTAACGAATGGTGATAAGTCTCTGATAGTATTTCAACTTTAGAAGTTTCTATCAGACTTTTGAAAGACTTCAATACTTCCGGAAAATTATCCGACAATTGTTGAAGTAATACCCCTGAAAACGAGTAGCTAATTTTAAACTTCGGATATTTCTTAAGTAATTTAAGAAGTACCTTATTTGCCGGTAAATAAGATTTACTAGCTACCTTTTCCAAAACTTTCTTGTTATTAAGATTTGTTTCCGATTCATCGTTAAAATAGTTATGGTCGCTCCCCACGTCAAATACTTTGTATTTTTTAATACGCATGGGCTGGTGTACTTGAAAATAGAGACAAATAGAAGGCATGTTTTTAAATTTCTAAATCCTAATTTCTAATTTCTAAATAATATCCAAGTTCCAAAATCTAAATTCTAAACAATATAACTCGCTCATGTTTAAATAACAAAACTTTTTGAGTTTAGTATTCGGTACTTTAATTTTCTTTAGTGCTTGGTTCTCGTTCATTGGGGCTTCTTTAGGTCAATTAGGAATTAGGTTAATTAGGTAAATTTAACCAATTAGCTGGTTATATATTCCTATACACTTCTCCGCAGCTTTATCCCAGTTAATATTCGGTAATTCTTTACTGCTTTCGGCTCTTAAATCGGCAGTCAAGGATTTGTGTTTAAGCACGGCTAAGATTTTATCAGCCATATCATCAATATCCCAAAAATCGGTTTTTAGAACATGGTTAAGTACTTCGGAAACACCAGATTGCTTTGATACTAATACCGGAGTTCCGTTTGCAACAGCCTCAAGGGGGGTTATTCCAAATGGTTCTGAAACCGAAGGCATTACATAAACGTCGGCTGCTTGATAAATCTTGTCCTTCTCATCACCCCTCAAAAACCCAGTAAACATCACTTTATCCATTATCCCCAAATTTGATGCTTCCGAAATCATTCGCATCTCCATATCACCGCTCCCTGCAACTACAAAGATAGTCTTGGGATTGTATTCGGATACTTTTTTAGCGGCTCTGATGAAGTACTCTGGCCCCTTTTGCAATGTTATTCTTCCCAAATAAAGTACTACTTTATATCCCAAATCTTTTAACGCGACTAAAGCTGGAGACAATGCTCTTTTAGTCATTTCATCACACCCGTTGTGAACAATGCTTATTTTGCCGGAACTTATTCCGTAATTTGAAACTAACAGGCTCTTTGTAAAATTGGAAACTGATACGACCCTATCTGAATACTCTAACCCTTTCTTTTCAATCTCAAATACCTGAGGATTTGGGAAATGTCCTCCTGTTCTATCAATTTCCGTTGAGTGGACGTGAGAAACCAATGGCTTCCCGGTTACCTGCTTCGCAGCAATTCCTGCAGGAAATGTCAGCCAGTCGTGTGCATGAATAATATCGGGAGAATATTTTTGGGCAAGCTCACCTACTCTTTTGCCGAAAAGTAAAGCCGCACGAACAAAGTCGGAGGGGGGATTACCAAGGTTAATCTTATCAAAATTAGAAGTCGCGGTTGTATAACTTGAGGAAAGCGCTTCTTTTAATTTTATATCTGCAAAGATTAAATCCAGAAAATCTATATTAAAATCCTGCTTTTGCGGTAATACAAAAGTAATCTTAATTCCTTGGCTGGCTAAAGAACGCGCTAAACCGAAACAAGCGACACCAAGCCCACCACTATTATATGGAGGCAGTTCCCAACCAAGCATTAAAACTTTCAATGGCATGTTTTTCTCTCCATACTAAAAGACCGCATTAGCGGTACATCTCTTATTAATCGCAATCAGAAATTTTCCGAATGTGTATCCAATATCATACTAACAAGAAAATTAAATAAATTGAAAGGGGCAATTTTGAAGTTAACGGTACACAGTTAGAAATGTGAATGGTGATTGGTGAATAGTGATTAGCGAAGAGAATACATTTATCTTTGATTCTTTATTCCTTATGGGCTATAATAGGAACCTAATTAGCCGTCAATTAGGCTAAAAAGGCAACTTGGCACTTTGAAAAAAGCCATAGGCTGGGCACGAGAGAGTTTTCAAGTCTTTATTTTGAAGATTCTCCTGTGCCCAAGCCTAACAAGGCAAATAAGGCAACAAACATACAATCCCGAACGAGGTAAACGAACCGCACATCCATCGGCATCAATGCCCCAAAAGAGGGCGACAAACTCAATCCGCTCAGGGTAAATTATCCCACCAACCATAGGAGAAGTTAGACATGTCATTAAGACGTTCCGTTCTCGTTGTAATCTTGATCATCGGAGTCCTGCTTTTGACGTTGCTTCCTTTCATCTACGTCGGGAGTGGCATCTCCACCCCAAATCTGGGTTTGGTGTACTCCAAACTCTACGTACGCCCACCAACACCAGTTCCAACTCAACATGTTGGACTCGATGTAGAACTCGAACCTCAACCAGTATGGGGATTCTGGGACAGGGAAATCACCTGGATAGAGGCGGATTACGCCAGAGGGTTCTTTGAGATCTGGTACGCTGGTGGAATCTGCCTGCTTGGTCTGGAGTGCAAATTCACCCCGCTCTTCGACCTGGATACCGGAGAGTATCGAACCGACCCCGATGGGTATGTTGAAATCGAACTCTGGCGCGACAGCGTCAAGGTCTTCGTACCTACCCGCAACATCGAACAATTTCGAATGTGGTGGAAACCTATCAACACGCTTCGGTACGAATATCCGTTTATCCTTCTGCCAAGATGGGCACGATGACCATCACCGGCTACAGAGACAGGATTCGTCCTGTCTCAAGGAATCATTCGATTCATCAAGTGTGCAAAGTTGCCAAACTCAGGGTGAGAAAATCACAAAATTGTCTTGGGCGTCGCTCGCGACGCTTTTTTCTTGACGATACGTGACTCACCCTGAGAAGTTTTTTTTATTGGAGTTTAAATAATTTAAAACCAAAATTGTCTGCGAGTTTTTGAATCTTCTGATCAAATGTAGCTAATTCATAATCTTCTAAAGTTACCAGAGTCAAAATACTACAATCTACATAACTTACATTTTTGTCTTTTACTTTCTTAAAGATTTCCCAAACTTTCGCATCATCTTTTTCCTCAACCCATTTAATGATAAAGGGATTTTCTTTCCTTATAAGCTTTCCAAATTCAATTGCATTTTTCTTCCCTGCTTTTTGTGAAAGGATAGTATATGTCTCCAAAAGTACATAATTGGAAATAACAAGCCTGGCTTTTATTAAAGATAATCTTTTAAAAACAACCATAGCCTTTTTATGAAGGCTATCTTTTATGTTATAGAGGGAGATTAAAACATTTGTGTCAATAAATACCAAAGGAGGTTTTCTTTCACTTACCATAAATATATTTGTCGACTTTTGTAGAAAGATCTCTCCCGCCAGAAAAAGAAATCTTGCGGGCGGAGTTAAGTAGCACAGCCGCTCCACCTTTAGTAAATTTAGCCCGAGAAGATTTATCTACGAAATCCTCAGTAGATCTCCTAATGACCTTTGCCAAACTCACATTTTCTTTTTTCGCTACTTCCTTAAGGTCTTCTAAAAGCCTTTTGGGGAAGTAACTTTGAATTCTGACCATGCTTCCATCACTCATATCTTTATTTCTAGTATTCGCGAGAATCGAGGATTTTAATCCTCGGATGAAGCGAACACGAAGAAACAAACTTGTTTATCCTCCTACAGTACTGTATACATTACTAAATTAACTTTGTCAAGCTCGAAGCTACCTTATTCAACCGACTTTCTGCCAACTATACTCTTCCTTACCTTTACCTGGAATTATTTTTATCTTATCTCCCTCTTTAATTTCCCCTTCCAAAATTGCCTTGCCGATTAAATCACCCAAAATTAAATTAATAATTCGCTTCATCGGCCTTGCCCCGAATGCAGGGTCGTATCCATCCTCAGCGAGTTTCTTTGCAGCATCCAGGGTAATTTCTAAATAAATATTTTGCTCTTTTAAATTTGAAGCAAGCTCGATTAAAAGTAGTTTTGCAATCTTAACTAAGTCTTCTTCCCTTAACGGTTCGTAAACAATAACGCCGTCAAATCGATTAAGAAATTCCGGAGTAAAGACACCTTGTTCCAAAACATAGTTGACCACTTCCTTTTGCATTGCTTCACCCCTAATACCTTTTCCGACAAGTTTTCTGATATATTCTGCTCCTGCATTTGAAGTCCCGATAACAAATAGGTGGCGACAGATTACTTTTTTTCCAAAAGCATCGGTCATTTGACCTTCATCTAAAAGAGCAAGAAATAAATTGTAGATATCACTTTTAGCCTTTTCTATTTCGTCCAATAAAAGTAAACTTGCCGGCTTGTTTTTTATCGCAGTTGTAAGAACACCCGGTTGATTTTTATTCACCGACCCGATTAACCGCTCCAATCCTTCATGCCCGGCGAATTCCGCCATATCAAACCTTAAAATGTTTTCTTCGCTACCATAATAAACTTTTGATAGCACTTTAGCTGTTTCCGTTTTACCTACTCCGGTTGGACCCAGAAAAAGAAATGAACCCAATGGTCTTTCTTCTTTTGTAACACCGACCATCTTGGCTCTCAGACTTTTTGCTATCAAATTTACTGCCGCTTCCTGGTTTATTAGCCTCTCATGAATTATATCTTCCAATTTACCAAGTTTTTCTTTTTCCCCTTTTGTTAACCTCTCAAAAGATATGCCTGTCTTTTCCGCCAAAATTGTATCTGCGTCGGTGACATTAATTTCGCGCCCTCCTTTTTGTTCCCGATACATGACAACTGCATCTAAAAGTTCAAGAGCCTTCTCAGGAAAAGGAATTTCAGTTATATAGCGGTCTGATTCTTCAAGGAGTTTTCGAAGCGCAGGCATTGTTATTACTAAATCCCGAAGATGTTCCCACCTTTTAGCAGCCTCAATTACTATTTCCAAGGCTTCATCTTTTGTTGGTTGAGTCACTTCAATAGCTTCTAAATATTTTCTTAAACGCAAGTTAGGTACAATAAATCGCTCATACTCATGAGGTGTAGAAACCGCAATAATTTTAAGTTCTTTTTTCCCTAAATGTTCTTCAAATATATCCGTAAAATCGTACCCTTCGACATCCGGATTTGTTAATCTGTGAATATCGCGTACGGCGAGTATTATATTGCCTGCTGCCGCTGCCTCATCCAGAATTTGCGAAAGCTTCGCCTTTTTTAAATTCAAGTCGGTTGCCTCAGAGAGTAAAAAGTTATAATCAAATTCCAATACTCGCCTATAGGACATCTTTGGTCCTAATTCTCCTTGTGACGCTCGATGGGCAAATTCAAGTATGACCGTTTTCTTACCGACTCCGGGTTCTCCCAAAAGAATTACGCTCGCATCGCTTGTTAATACCCTCTCCATCCTGGAAACTACCTGCTCCCGTCCTATTAAGTGGTGTGAGTAAGCCTGTGGAGCACTCAAATCAATTGAATATTGGTTAAGGTAAGGAGTGTAGCCAAAAAGGAGTTCCAAACCCAATCCGGGTCTACCCATAAGAACTTCGCTAAACTCTGACTCATCTGACAATTTTTTGTCCCACCACCTTCCGGAAAGTACAAAATCTTCTTTGGCAACTTTAACTTTTCTAAAAAAATCGTCTTTCCAAACCTTATTATCAATTAAAAAAGTGATCAAGCTTTCATATGAGTTACCGGAAAAATTATCAAGATTAATTTTAGTAATCACAGCTTCTTTCTCTAATATTCCGAAATTTAAACCTAAATGAGCTAGAACAAATTTTCCTGCTTCATTCTCAAAAATTTGCTTAAGCGGTCGTGAAGAAGATTTTATTGAAATAATTAATCGGTTTATAAAGTGTTCCGGTTGCTTATTTATATGAGTATAAATGGGTAATCCAGCAATCGGAAAAATAAGCCAAATAACCAAACCAGCTATGCCTAATAAATAAATTAAAACAATAAGCACCAATCCGACCCAAAATAATGAAAACCTAACAATTGCTCCTATTCCCCGGGATATTATATTAAAGGTTACTTTTTCTATGAACTTCCCTAAATTGAATCCGGGAGATTTGTCGGTAACTACTAAACGCTTCCAAGGAGCAAAAAAGGTTTTTATCAAAAGTGGAACAGAAAAATAATGATTTACCCAGTCAAAATAAGCAAACCACCGGTTAATGTAGAATCTTAACCCTTTGCTATAATGCCAAATTAGAAATTCCATGCTTACCATCATGATATCAAAGCGCACGTGTGTGGTACAATTTTAATATTCGTTTTGCTTAAATAATAAATATGAAAAAATGCGACTGCGTGCTTTGTAAATTTGAGAATCCCAAACCATCTGCAACGGCAATTATTATCAAAGACCAAAAACTACTTGTTGCGATACGGGCTCAAGAACCGTTCAAAGGTAGGTGGGATTTCATCGGTGGTTACGCTCAAGGAAATGAAACCCCTGAAGAATGCTTAAAAAGAGAAATAAAAGAAGAATTGGGCGTAAACTGCACACTTAACTACCTCGGAGTGTTTACGGGTACAGCTTCTTACAAAGAATTTGGATATAGAATTAACAACTTTGCATACCTGACCACTTTGGAAGGCAACATAAAACGAGATAAGAAAGAGATTTTGAAACTCCAATGGGTACCAATTCTCAAGCTCAAAACAATTGCATTTGACTCAAATAAAAAGATTTTAAGATTCGTTAAAGACAAATTTGTCTACGATTTGAAGGATGTTAAAAAACTTGTGGCTCAATTAGACTCTTCGGCAAAAGTTAACGAACAGTCTCTTTATAAAGCTATACTAAATGGGTATGTTAGTAAGGTTTACAAGAAGGGGAAACTTGTCGGGATGGGATGGATATTTCCAAGACAAACACTCCTCCGACGTCAGGCGGTTGTTGAGGACATGATAGTCGACGAAAAATACCGTGGACAAGGACTGGGAGAAAAAATTCTTTTAGACTTAATTCGTTGGGCAAAAGGGGAAAGGGTTGAAGTAATCGAGTTAACAACTAATTCTAAAAGAGTTGCCGCAAATAGCTTGTACAAAAAGGTAGGTTTTTGGCTTCATGAAACTAACCACTTTCTTCTATCCACCGACTAATCTCAAAATCTCCGACAATTTTCCTTGATTATAATAAATAAATACAAAGAGCCCTATCCAAACACCCGGGAAAATTAAGTATTTTTCAACCCACTTACCTGTTGTTATTCTAAGACGTGCAATAGGCGGAATTCCAAAATTTACTCTTAAAGGGAATAAAAGCGGTAAACCTTCTTTTGTAAAACTATCTGACAAAAGGTGGGAGATATAACCAATCAAGATGCTATAAATTACTATCTTAGCGTCGATAAAGTTTAGATTTAAAATTTTTGGAAGAAGCCACAAGAGTCCTTTATAAATTAAAAATAATCCTATTAGTGAATGGGATAAAGTTCTGTGTTTGTAGAATATTCGTTTAAATATTCTACCTAAAAAATTCCCCGCGGGCAGCAAGTCCCAAAGTCTGTTACCCGCACTATCCATATCCGGCACTAAAGCACCGATATTATTTCCAACAATAGCCGCGAATAACGTCAAAAGATTTAAGGAAGATGGAGGATAATAAACAGCGACAGTAACTAAACTTGCAAAAGCAAACGCATCATGAGTCCTCGCAGTCATTAAATAATATTATCATCTAATTTTATTGAAGGTGAATATATTGACTCTATATCTTATGACATCCTCCCCGCTCTTAAGAGCGGGGTTTCCTCTAAAGGAGGATGACATATCAACGTTCAATTCATCCTCGCGATAATATCGCGGGGTTTTCTTGAATGCTGTTATAAGCGTAGCTTGCAACAGCATTATTAATTATGCTGTTATAATTATATTGTATGAAATTACCTGCCTTAATAATTGCAGCAGTTATATTTTTAATCTCAGGAACCACTTCGTACGCCAGTATAAGTAACTATGTGAATGCCGAAAGCAGCGGCGACAATTCCAGCGTAAACGTAAATATAAAAAATAATGTAAATGGAGGAAGTACTTCTCAAATTTCGTCAAGTTCTCAGACAAAAATAAATATTAGTCAGGAAGGAGAAGGTACGTCTTCTGTTAATGTTAACGGCCGCGAGTGGAAATTAGAGGGTCCCGGAGAAATTAACGTTGATGAAACCTCGGAAGGGACGCCAACACAAGTCCCTACATCCCTACCTAAGGAAAATGAATCTGAGGAAGAAGAAGGAGAAACTGAGTCTCTAACTCCCACCGAAACAGAAACTCCGACTGAAGATGAAGAAGAAACTTCTGAAAATTTATTTACCGAAATATTCGTTAAACAATTTGAGACAATTAAAGATTATTTTCAGGAACTCTTCTCAAATATCTTTGGCGAGAACTAGTTTAATTTAAAAAATTGAACTTAGGAAGAAACCAATAATTATTCCCGCAATAATAACTTTTATTAGGACTCCAAAAAAGAATCCCAAAAGTACACCTTTACCTACTTTCACCGCTGACACACTTCCCCTTTTAGAAAAAAAGGTTTCACCAATTACGACTCCAATCAACATTCCGAAAACAAACCCTAAAGGAGGTAATAATATTAACCCGATAATTCCTCCAATTATTCCACTCACTAAACCTTTTTTACTTGCCCCGTATTGCTTTGCTCCTAAGTATGTTCCCAGATAATCAATAAGATAAGTAGTTCCTGAAAGAAGCCCAAGAAGTATCACTGTTGAGATTGATATTTCAGAAAATCTAGTCCCGATTGCATAAATCAAAACTCCCAACCAAATAACTACCAAGTCGGGAATAACAGGAATAATTAAGCCAAAAAAACCAACGAAGAAAAAGACTACAGCAATAATAAGATATGGAATATTCATCAAAATAAACTACACACGGGCTAAAACCCGTGTATTTTGTTCCGATTTGTGCCCTTCGGGCTCTATCGACTATCGCTTTATCCTCGGCATGAATGCCGAGTTTTTCGCTGTCTTGGAATAATTACCCTACTTGCGGGTAGTGGCACTTTTTCCACTTCTTGCCTGACCCGCACCAACACGGGTCATTTCGGCCGATTTTCTTCTTCCCACCTGAAGGTATAATATTTCCTTTGCTTAAGTCTCCACCAAGGACAGGGCCTTCAATTGCAGGTTTTGGGAGTAATGTAGAGGGTTCACCTTTAGCTCCTAATCCGGGCGGTTGTGTATTCATAAGTCCCGTTTGGTCTTTTGTGTCAATATTAGTCCTTGCTTGCGCTAAAGGAATCTCTTGAGTCGGCCTGGCTACTCCAATTCTAAAAATGCGCCTTGCAAGCTCGTCGTCAATTCTTTCCAAAAGACCCTCAAATGCCGTAAAGGCTTCGTTTTTAAATTCCGCGATAGGGTCTCTTTGTGCATAACCGCGTAATCTTACTCCCTCGCGAAGTCCATCAACAAAATCGATATGTTCTATCCAATGTTTATCAATTGAGGATAAATAAGCAAATTTCTCAATTCGCCTTACTATTTCTTCTCCTTCAGTCTTTTCTCGAGTTTTATAAACGTCATCAACTACTTTGACTAAAAGTTCTTTTACTTTTTCCTTATCTTCTATTTTGGATAGTTGAGATTTAAGTCCCACCCTACTCTTATCGTCAAAAGGTACTATCTCCATAAAGTTAACTACAATTTTTTCGTAATCAAGAGATGCCGGAGTAGAAGAATCATTAGCTTGTGATAAAAGGAGTATTTTATCTATATGGTGCTCTAATTTTTCTTTAATCTCTTTCGTCAAATTTTGGGATTCGAGTACTCTCCGCCTTAACTTATATACAATTTCCCTTTGTTGGTTTGCTACATCGTCATATTCAACTAAATTCTTTCTCATATCAAAATTAAATCCTTCTACTTTTACCTGAGCTTGTTCAATGGCACGGGACACCAACTTGTTCTCAATGGGTTGTTCTTCAGGAAGTTTTAATCTGTCCATTAAAGAGCCTATTTGCTCTCCGCCGAAAATCCTCATTAAATCATCTTCCAGTGATAAATAAAAACGTGATGACCCGGGGTCACCTTGTCTTCCTGAACGGCCGCGGAGCTGATTATCAATTCGACGGGACTCGTGGCGCTCGGTTCCTATCACATGGAGCCCTCCTGCTTTTACAACTTTTTCGTGGTCTTGCCTCCATTTTTTGTAAGCTTTAGTGTCTTTGTGCTTTTCCCTATCCATTCCCGGAGGCATATCAGGAGGAGTTCCGCCAAGAACAATATCTACTCCGCGCCCTGCCATATTGGTTGCAACGGTGACGGCTCCTGGCTTACCGGCATCAGCTATTATCATTGCCTCATTTTCGTGGTTTTTAGCGTTTAAAACGTTATGAGGAATTTTCTTCTTACGAAGCAAAGAATCGATAATTTCATTTTTCTCAATGGATGTTGTACCGACTAATATCGGTTGACCCTTTTTTCTTTTTTCGTCTATTTCAGCGGTGAGTGCACCATATTTTGCTCTCAGATTTTTATAAACAACGTCCGATTGGTCGAGTCTAATCATCGGTTGATTGGTAGGAACAACAACAACGTCGAGTTTATATATCTTTTTAAACTCTTCCGCCTCAGTTGCCGCGGTCCCGGTCATTCCCGACAAAACTTCATACATTCTGAAATAATTTTGAAACGAAATGGTAGCTAGGGTTTTGCTTTCCTGCTGGATGGCAACGCCCTCCTTCGCCTCAACCGCCTGATGGAGTCCGTCGCTCCATCTCCTACCGAACATTAGGCGGCCTGTAAATTCGTCAACTATGGTAACTTTATTATCTTTTACAACATATTCGCGGTCTCGAAGGTATAGCGCTCTTGCCCGAAGAGCATTTTCCAGGTGGTGAATTGCCGCAAAATCCTTCTCATATAGATTATCAACACCAAGTATTTTCTCCACCCTAGTTATTCCGTGTTCTGTTAGGCTAGCTGACTTTGACTTTTCGTCAATGGTATAGTCTGTATCGCTATTTAATTTCTCAACCATTTGGGAAAATTTGTAATATTTATCAGTCGGGTCTGTGTCGGGTGCTGAAATAATAAGCGGTGTTCTTGCTTCGTCAATTAAAACAGAATCAACCTCGTCAACTATTGCGAAATAATGACCCCGCTGTGACATTTGCGGGAGTGAAGAAACCATATTATCGCGAAGGTAATCAAACCCAAACTCGTTATTAGTACCATAGGTAATATCGGCTGCATAAGCTTCTTTTCTCTCTATCGGTTTTAAATGGGCTAGTCTTTCATCTCCGTGGCTCACATCATTGTGTTTCGTATCATATACATAGGACTTCATTTCCTGGACAATTACACCTGTCGATAATCCAAGAAGCTCATATGTCGGAGCATTCCAGCCCGCGTCGCGTCGTGCTAAATAATCGTTAACAGTTACAAGATGGGTCCCACGTCCTGCTAAAGCATGAAGATATAATGGAAGGACCGCAGATAAAGTTTTTCCCTCTCCTGTTTTTTGCTCAACAACTTTGCCCTCATAAAGGGCAACTGCTGCCATCACTTGTACATCATAAGGTTTTAGTCCTATTGCTCGCCATGATGCTTCCCGGGCCAGCGCATATGCTTCAGGTAGTATGCTCTCCAAGGTTTCTCCTTTTTCAATCCGCTTTTTATACTCTTCAGTCTTTTTTACAAAATCTCCGTCTTTAAGTTTTTTTGCGTTATTATCGTGTTGGTTTACTTTATCTACGATTTTGGAGATTCGACTTATCTCTCTCTGGTTAACGTCTAGAATTGTTGAAAATAATTTCTTAAACATAAACAAGTTTGTGTTAAGCCCTGCTTGTCATACAAAATTCTAATTTTACACTTCTTCGTAAATTAATTGTAACAGAAGGCTACTATTACTCTAAATCATCGAACAAACATACATCACATTGGCTTCGGGGTAGACGGGACGGACTTTTTTAAATATATGAATTAGCTTCCGGTGAAACTCTTCGGCTTCCTTTCTTTTTTCTCCGTAATAAAGACGGTTAAAAACGGCTAGTCCATCACGAGTCAAAAGTTCAAGTATAAGTTCAAGAAACTCTCCGGATTCAAACTTTGCAGGCACTTTATCGCCTACATACATGTCAATGCAAACCAAATCAAAGTTTTTAGCTCTTAGTTTTGAGTTATTAGTTATATAGTCACGTGCATCTTGAATTACAATTTCAACCCCTAATTTATCTAACCCAAGGTATTTTTTACCGAGGTCGACAATAATCGGGTCAACGTCTACTCCAACAATTTTTGCATCGGGCCAATTTTTTCTGACTATCTTCGCAATCCCCCCTCCCCCCAATCCTAAAATTAAACATCCTTTTACCTCTAGCCCTTTACCCTTTACCTCGTTCAGTGAGGTTCTCCATACCTTCTCTGCAACCCCTCCGGATTGCGTCAACCCACCCCCTTTGATATACATCCCCCACGCCAAGTCTTTTACCACTGTCAATTTACCATTGATAGGTGAATTAACTTCCTCAAGTATCTTTATCCCTGCTAAAAAATCCAATGTTTTATTCATTTGATATTAAATCTTGTATTTGTCATTTGAAATTTGTCATTTTTTACTTGTATCCTTTCGCCTGTATAGTAAATAATTCTTTATACAACCCATTTTTCGTCATAAGTGCATCGTGCGTCCCTTCTTCTATCACGCTCCCCTTATCCATAACTAAAATTCTATCTGCTCTCCTTACTGTTGAAAACCTCTGAGACACAAAAATTAATATTTTCCCTTCTGTTTTTATTAATAATTCATTAAATATTTTTTCTTCTGCCCTAGGGTCAACACTGCTTGTAGGTTCATCCATAATCAAAATGTCGGCATTTTTGCGAAATAACATTCGCGAAATTCCCAACCTTTGCCACTGACCAATAGAAGGAGCTACTCCTTTCTCAAATTCAGGAGCTAATGGATTTTCCCAACCAAGGGGTAAGCTTTCAATATATTCGGCTATATCGGTTCTTTTTGCAGCTTCCTTTATCTCTGCCAGCTCTTTAATTCTTGCAACGTCACCATACCCAATAGTTTCACGGGCAGAAAAGGGGTAGGTTTCAAACTCCTGGAATAAAACTCCTAAACGCGCTCTCCAATCAGCCAAGTTAATCTTTTTTAGATTATAGCTACCTATTAATACGTTGCCTCTTTGCGGATCGTAAAACCTGGCTATTAACTTTATCAATGTAGACTTACCAACTCCGTTTTCACCAACTAAAGCGATTCTTTCTCCGGGATTAATTACAAAGCTTATATCTTTTACTACCCAAGGTTGTTCTTCCCTATACTTAAACCAGACATGCTCAAGTTTTACAGAATAGTTTTCATCCTTACTAAGTCTTATCCCTCGATTTGTTCTTTCTATAGTAGGCTTTAAATTCAGAAACCAAACCAAATCCGAAACATATATATAATTCTCATAAATCTCAAGAAAGGATGAAACTAAACCAGTTAAATTAGCTTGTGCGTTCCTTAAAGCTCTTAGAAACATCTCAAAAGAACCAATCGTAACTTTTTTTCCTATTACCAAAAATACAAGCCACAAAGAAATTCCCAATTCAAATATTGTCAGTGGAAGTAAACTCCAAAAACGAGAAAGTTCTCGTTTCTTCTGTAAATCGTACCATTCATATAAAACTTGCTCTTGAATTTTTCTTAGTTTATTAACTAAATATTCGGATAGTTTAAGAATTTTTAGCTCTAAATAATTTCTGTTCCTGACTAAATAGTTTGAAAGCCAACCCCAAATTCTATATAACGGTGAAAGTTTTGTATCAAGTTCGTAGTCCTTTTTAATAAATTTTCTATCAATTAAAAATTGGGGTACTGAAACAATTATGATTCCAAAAGATACTAAAGGATGAAGAAGAATTAAAAGGCCTACCGAGGACAGGAATCCTACTAAATAATTGGGGATATCTGATAACGGCATCATTAAACCCCAAGCACGCCTTCCTGCTTCTCTTTCTATTTTGTCATATTTATTTTTAAAGTCAGGGTCTTCGATTAACTTTAAGTCTAATTCTGCTAATTTCTTTCCAATCTGAACATTAATTTCTGCATCAAATTGACGAGATAACGCCCTTCTTAGAAATCCACTAAGCCTACTTAATATATTTCTTGTTAACTCCAAAAGAAGTCTTAAGATAATAAGAATGCTTATTGTATTTAAAGCTGTCTGCCAATTGGGATTTCCGATATTTTCTACCAACCTATCCAATATGAGTTTTTCAAGGTAAAATCCCGGAGCAGCTGAAAATCCCCAAATAGCATTAAGTATAAAAGCCAAAATTAATAGATTTTTATTTGTTTTAAAAGCAAGTTTGGTTACTTCTTTAAATGTAAAAACAAGCTGACCTAACCTATCTAACGAAACTTTAGGTTTAGCTAAGGCTATTTTTAAACGCTTTATAACCATAACTTAATTTTACCCCACTTCAATATTAACAATGAAGTCAACATTATTTGCTCTATTGCTCTAGAGCACTAAAGCATAAAATTCTTATAGCGATAAAGTACTTTGATGATAAAAAGGGCAAGAAAAAAGTTTACTTCGGGTATTATAAGGGTTAAAATTTACATGCTATGGAAAATATACCTCTTCCGGAAAAATTGAGGCCGAAAACTTTAAGTTTCTTTGTCGGACAAAAACATCTTGTCAAAAAAAACGGGATTGTTCGCAAATTACTAATTAACCAATTAACTAATCATTTTTTCCCCTCTTTAATCTTCTGGGGTCCTCCTGGGTCAGGTAAAACAACTTTAGCCAGAATAATCGCAAAAGTAATGAAGCGACCTTTCTATGAATTTTCTGCAGTTGATACATCTATCAAAGAAATCTCAAAGATATTGAAGTCAGATCAACTTATTTCCCCGGTTGTGGTTATCGATGAAATTCACCGTTTCAATAAAGCCCAACAGGCAAAATTACTGCCTTATGTCGAGCGCGGCGATATTACCCTCATTGGAGCGACAACCGAAAACCCTTCTTTCGAAGTAATAAGCCCGCTAATGTCGCGCTCACGGGTACTTGTTCTTGAACAATTAACGCCAAAAGAACTGGCAACTATAGTAAAAAGAGGAGAAAAATTTTTAAAAGTTAAACTTAATAATAATACCCGTAACTTTCTTATCGAATCTTCAAACGGCGACGCGCGGATAGCTCTCTTAGTATTAGAAATTGCGTTCCAGCTCGCCCGCTCTTCTACTCTTTCACTCTCTGACATTGAACAAGCTTTGCAAAGAAGGCAACTAGGATTTGATAAAAAGGGCGAGGAATATTACAACGTAATTTCAGCTTTTATAAAGTCCCTTAGAGCAAGCAACGTCGATGCGGCGCTTTATTATCTCGCCCGCATGGTCGAAGCAGGGCAGGACCCCTTATACATTGCAAGACGAATGGTTGTTTTTGCAAGTGAGGATATCGGGATGGCAAATCCCAATGCCCTTCTTATGGCAAATGAAGTATTTCGCGCTTGCGAAACAATTGGATTCCCCGAATGCCAGGAAAATTTAGCACATGGGACGGTTTACCTGGCCCTTGCCAAAAAAGACCGCTCAGCATACGACGCTTATATGGCGGCTCTTGATGATGTCAGGCGCCTCGGCAATCTCCCGGTTCCCCTTGAAATCCGAAATGCTCCTACCAAGTTAATGAAAGAGTTTGGATACGGAAAAGGATATGAGAAATACACCAAAGAAGATTTACTACCCGAAAAGTTAAAAGGCAAAAAATACTATGAACCAAAAAGATAAACTAATTGTAATAATATGTCTTTAGAAAATTCTCGCATTTGCGGTATGGACGAAGCCGGTCGTGGTTCTTTAGCAGGCCCAATGGTGATTGGAGCAGTAGTATTAGATACAAACTTTAAATTTACCGAGACTGCGCCAAATATCGTAATGAAGGATTCCAAACAGATGACAATTAAGCAACGGCAAGAAGCATTTGAACTTATCAAAAAACATGCGCTAGCTATAGAACTTGAAATTATGACCGTATCTGAAATTAATAAAACAGGGGTTGGCAGAGCTAATATTGAAGGCTTCAGACGACTTATCCATAAAATAGACGCTAACCAATATATCGTAGACGGAACTTTACATTTAGGAAATTTAGGTAACAAGACCTTATTATTACAATGCATAGTTGATGCTGACGAAACAGTTCCTGCAACAATGGCCTCAGGAATAGTTGCTAAATATGAACGAGATAAGCTTCTACTTCAATTGCATCATGAGTTTCCTGTGTATGGTTGGGATACAAATACAGGACATGGAACTCATAAACATATTGACGCTATTCGTCGATATGGTATAACAAAACACCATAGAATAAGGTTTGTAGAAACTGCTCTACGAAACTCAAATATTCGAAGGAGGAGTTAATAAACTATTGCCAATCAATTGTTGAAGGCGGTTTATTTGTAATATCATATAAAACTTTACCTGCACCAGTTTCTCTTATAATTCTGCTTGAAATCTCATCTAGGTAAGGAAAAATCTTTTCAGAAAAGTTAGCCGTTAAAAGATTTTTTGTTTCTACTACTCGCACAACAATGGCGTAATTATTAGTAAAATGCATATCGCCTTTAACCCCGGAACTTCTTACGTCGATATAAACAGCAAAAGCCATCACTCCGGTCTTATCTAACCCATTTTTTAATATAACTTCTTTGATTATTTCTGTGCTTTTTCTTACAATTGCTACCTTCTCTTTGGTAACTTCGCCGTCAACCCGTATTGCAAATCCGGGCCCTGGAAAAACTTCTTTATTAACTATTGAATCAGGTAGCTTCAAATATGAAGCAAGGCTTCGAACTTGCTCTTTGAATAATTCCCTTGTTGGTTCAACCAATTCAAAATTTATTTTCTTTGGAAGTCCTCCGACATTGTGATGTGGTTTAATCACTGATGAATATTTTGTAACACCGCTTTCGATTACATCCGACCAAATAGTTCCTTGTGCAAATATTTCAGCGTTACTTTCCTTAGCTATTTTTTCAAACTCCTTAATAAACACACCTCCTACAACAAGACGCTTTTTATTTGGGTCTGTAATACCTTTCAATTCTTTGAAGAAAGAATTGGCTGAGTCTTTGATTTTTAATGCAATATCAAATTGCTTACAGAACTTTTTCACCTCATCTTTTGAACTACTCTTTTCAAGACCGGAATCAATATATATTGCAAGAATTTGTTTCTTAGGCAAAAATGAACGGATCGTGGCAGCAAGGGCAGAGGAATCAACTCCGCCGGATAATGCAATTATTACTTTCTTATTCCTAATGATTCGTGTGTATTTTCCTGATGTTTCTTTCAAAAAAGATTTGGGTGACCAAGCTGTCCCTTTTGGCATACTACAAATTTTTAATACAAAATTGCCCAAAATTTTCACTCCCTGTGATGTATGAGAAACCTCTGGGTGGAATTGTAATCCATAAATCTTCTTGTCTTTGTTGTATATCCCTGCATTTTTACAGTTTTTGGTTGAAGCAATGGAATAAAAATCTCTCGGTAGTTTCAATACACTGTCATTATGGCTCATCCAAACAATTGATTTAGAGCAGGTTTGAAAGAAAAGTGGAACTAGTGTATCAAAAGAGGCTGTTTCATTGCTATATTCGCCATTAATTGTTTTTACTGTACCACCAAATATATGGGCAAGGAGCTGATGTCCATAACAAATACCCAGAATTGGCACATTGACAGATAGCCATTCATTATCAAAAGGAATCTTTTTGTCGTTTACGGAAAAGGCCCCACCCGACAAAACCAAACCCTTAATCTTATTATTGGGAAATTTATTTCCAAATGTCTTGAGAGTCAAATCTGCCGGTTCAACAACAGATTTTATTCCTAATTGAGCGAAGTTAGATTTCATTAAATGTGTATACTGGCTACCAAAATCCAGTATTAAAATAATTTCTTCTTGTTTCATTTACCCTTTTTGGCTATAAGTTGATTGATTTCTTCCATGGTAAATTGTTCAAACCCTCTCTCTTTTGTACAACTTAAACTACCAATCGCACAAGCAAATTCAAGGTTCTGCTGTAAACTCCAATTTTGCAAATATCCAAAAGCGAATCCCGCCGAAAACACGGCCCCTGCTCCGTGAACATGAAGTACATCAACTGGATAGGCTTGAGTCTTAACTACTGTCTTTCCACTTACTACAACTGCACCTTTACTTGCCAAAGTCACTATTGAAATTTTGGGGTCAATCGCTTCGTAAATTTGCATTGCGACTTTCTCGGATTCACTTTCTTGTAATTCATGTAAACCAATTTGCATAATAGCAATATTTTTACCTTTAAGTTTTGCAATAAGTTCAGGGGAGGGAATATCTCCACTCATATTTAGAAAAATTGGCACGTCCTTTTCTGCAGCATAATCTATTGCACGAAGTGAAGCTTCTTGAATTTCAGAATACAAGTCTATGTAAACCAAAGACGAATTATCAACTTGTGACAAATCTGCTTTTACAAGTCCTTCTTCTGCTTCTTTTGTGTAAGCAAACCATTCTCGATTTCCACCCTCATCGGACAAAACCACAATAAACGAAGTCTTTCTGTCCGACAAAAGATTTATTGAATTTGCAACCTTATTATGCTCAAGATTTCTACTAATACTTCTACCTTGGTCATCATTTCCTAGTGGATTTGTAATCAAAGCAACATTCAATCCTAGGCGAGAAGCTGCAATTGCTGTCATTGGAGCATCGGCCGCAAGAGTATCAATTACACCATTAACTTCGGCACCCCTATTCAATTGGGGGTATTTGTTGATTTGTAAAACCCTCGCAGACGCAAGATAACTAAAACAACTTAAATCTAGCTCCTTTGACATTATGAGGAATATTATACACCAAGAAGAGAATTATAGGCTTTATTTCTTGTCCCAACCATATTCGGACAAAAGTTGTCCCTTTTTGTAACACTCAATTGCGTATTTTGCATAAGCAACCATATTTTCCGGAAGCTCGTTTATATCAAACCACTTGACATCCCTATGCTTTTCCAGCTCCACATTTTTTATTTCTCCATTCCATTTCTTTACCTCAAAAAAGAAGCCTATTCTCTCCTTGCTATCAATACTGTGCATAATATGCACTAACTTAACATCTTCTCTTTTAATATCTACTCCAATTTCCTCTTTAGATTCTCTAATCAAAGCAACCGTAACTGGTTCGTTTTCATCCATGTGGCCTGCTGGGACATGATATTTTCCGTCTTCGTAGCCAGTATTTTCCCTAAGAAGCAACAAAATTTTATTATCTTTCACTAAGAAGAGATGAGCGTCGACCACAAGAGTAAACCTTACCTTCGTACCCATCTATGGGTAGATTATAGTCTAAGCAATTGTAATTACAAGCATTATTTAATTCCTAATTTATCGAGAAGTTTAACAACTTTCTGTTCTAATTCAGTAATAGATTTGGAATTATTTCGAACAATTATCTCTGCTCGGGAGAAACATTGGCGTACCTGATAACCAAGTAGTTCGCTTGAAACATCTCCAAGTTGCAACAAATCCAATTCTATGAATTCTTCCCATGATTGCGGGTCACCAAGTCTTGTACGCTCTTGCAATCTAGAAAATCTTTCTGTTCTTAGAGCGGCAACCCCAACAAAGGTAAAGTCTGGTTCAAAAGCACTTTTTACAGCATCCAGTAATTTAATGCTTCTTATGCTATCAATAACCACTTTCTCGCTTTCACTTCTGCCAGCAAGTAACACAACTCTTTCAGCCAAAGTTTCTTCTCCGAGTTCTTTATAGACTCTTTCTAAAGTGCCCCGTTCAACGGTTCCATAGTATTCTTCTGCAACCTGCTTTAACACCGCTGACAAAGAAACTGGTTCAAATCCATGTGATTCATGCAAGATTCTGGCAATCTCACCCTTACCAGCATTTGTTAGTCCAGTAAGCCCAATAATTTGTCTTTCTTTCAACACAGAAGGATTATAGTGAAAGATGAAACAAATTACAAACTATAAGCTATTTGCTCTCAATTATGCGCTAACCTGCAAAAAATATTGCTCCAGACAGAAACGGTGCAAAGAAGCGTGTTTTTCTATCTGTTAAAGCAAATTGTAAAGTGCAGGCTCAAATCAAACCTAATTTCAAAACTATAATTAACGCAACGACGTAATTTCAGCTTTTATAAAATCCCTTCGGGCAAGTAACGTTGATGCTGCGCTTTATTACCTCGCCCGCATGGTCGAAGCGGGGCAAGACCCCTTATACATTGCAAGACGAATGGTTGTTTTTGCTTCTGAGGATATCGGAATGGCAAATCCCAATGCACTTTTAATGGCAAATGAGGTTTTTCGGGCTTGTGAAACAATAGGATTCCCCGAGTGCCAGGAAAATTTAGCCCACGGAACGGTTTACCTTGCCCTGGCTAAAAAAGACAGGTCTGCATACGACGCTTATATGGCGGCTCTTGATGATGTCAGGCGCCTCGGTAATCTACCGGTTCCCCTTGAAATCCGAAATGCTCCTACCAAGTTGATGAAAGAGTTGGGATACGGAAAAGGATATGAGAAATACACCAAAGAAGATTTACTGCCTGAAAAGTTAAGGGGGAAGAAGTATTATAAATAAATTATTAGATCTCTCTACCGCTAAGCATATCGTGTCTTTTTAACCTTTTGGCGTGTTCTCTGAAAGAACTTTTATTTATTAAGTCCGGTTGCTCCTTTGCTGCCCTTCTCAGAAATTCCTCCGCGACAGGGTCAAAACCGTCTAATGCCCTACCTAATTGAGTTTTAAAGAATAAACCTCTTTTTCCCGGACTGTGCATTTGTTTTAGCCAACCTTCATAGGTTTTATCGTCTAGGGAAACTTCCATTCCTTTTTTAATTTCAGCCATATAATATTGCTAATATTCTATCATTTCCCGCCTTCTATTATGAACTTTTTGGATGTTTTTTGAATGTTGCAAGTGCTATTATTAATTTATGAAGTCGCTTCTCAAAAGATACTTTTCGGGAGTCAAAATAAATAAGGTAATCGAATACTTAACCTTCTCAGACATTTTGATGATGTCCGGTTGGGGACTCATCTCTCCAATTATCGCAGTCTTTTTTACGGAACAAATAATTGGAGGCAGCGTCCAGCTTGCGGGGTTTGCTTCTGCCGCCTACTTCTTAACTAAAAGTATTGTTCAAATCCCCGTTGCGCGTTATATAGATTTGCGACGCGGGGAATGGGATGACTACAAAGTCATGATAACAGGATCTTTATTAATAACTCTTTCAGCTTTCTTGTATATCTTTATAAAATATCCTTGGCAAGTTTTTATTGTTCAAATAGTTTACGGAGTTGGGGGAGCATTTTCTTATCCGTCGTGGCTTGCAATCTTTACAAGGCATATTGACAAAAAAGAGGAAGGTTTTGAGTGGAGTATTTATTTTACAATGACCGATATCGGAGCGGCGTTAACAAGCGGATTGGGAGGACTTATGATAGCTCAATTCGGATACCAGCCGGTATTCGCCATTGTCGGGGTGCTTTCACTAGTTGGGACAATCTTCTTAGCAGGAATTACACGTAATTTGAAATTGAGGGATTAAATTTATCCCGATTTAAATGATTCAAAACCAGATACTTTCATTGTTCCATACTTAGACCTAATCTTCCTGCCATCTAAGTATGATATTGAAGCTTTATTACAACCATTACTTTCAAATGCCGCAATCACTTCAGTCGGTGTCAGGACTGCACATTGATTAATGGGATTATTACTCGGATAATTAACGGCGTTTCTACAAACGGCACCTGCACGTTTACAGTACATTTGAATCATTTCAGAAGTTTGTTGTTCTAATTCAACCATTTTACCTTTAACTCCGGGTGTTAAATAGGTTCGAACACCGGTAAATAACTACCTAATTCTCTAAAATTAAATGTTTTATCCTATCTAATTCCTTCTGATAATTTGCCTGATTAAGAATAAAATCTTTATAGTTCTTAATTCCACCAACTATTGCCAAAATATCATCTGTTTCAGTAAATAATATATCTCTTAAACTTAAATATTCTGGATATGATGACCACTCATAATTATCGAGTTTATTAGTATCAACAAGATATGACGTGCTCGGGTTCAGATGAATGTATCTTGAAACATGAAGGAAAATTTCATCTGATTCTATTCTTGTCGCACGGAACCTAGACTGAAACAGTGGGCCCATCCTTTTGTTTTTCAGGTTAAAATACCTCGCGTAAGCATTTTGGATGTTTGAAAAAGTATTCTTTATTCCCTTACTCTTGGTTTGCCTAACTAAGAAATGGAAATGATTAGGCATAAGGCAATAAGAATAAATTTTAATCCTCTGAATGTTTTGTTTTTTCAAATTATTCATATAGTTTATACGAGCATCTTTTTGAAGTTTTTTAAAATTAGAGAAACTAATATTTGAGTTGTTAAACCTGTAAAAGTCTACAAGTTCAATAAATCTCTGATATTCACGGTCGAACGTAAAAATTGGAGTAGATGCAACACCTCGGTTAACAATATGGTAAGTTTCACCTGTGGCTAATACTTGTTTTCTTAAAGGCATTAATATTATTAAATACCGCTGTTCGAAGCTAGTCAACTCCCGGAGTCGGAAACCACCACCCCATATCAACCCGACTTCGACCCAGCTCCTGAGTAGGAACAACCACCTTCCGATTGACGAAAAGGCAGGCCCAAGTGTGGGTGGGCACCGCTACCGATACTCACTTCATCTTCATACTCCGCTTACCGTTGAGACGATTTCAACCTCTTCGCCGCTTCGATATTGAACTGCTCATACTGGGCATCACCCGGGCTGTACTCCGCTTGTCCCTCGAAAGTGCCTCGAATAATCCAACCCTCACCCTCGAGCTCCAACAAGATGCGCCGTATTTCAGGCAAGGCTTTTTTGGAAATGCTGAGTTCCTTGACCAGTTGCTCCAGTTGGACATCCCATCTATCGTATAGGTAGCGCTTTAGCCGATCTTTTGTGACAACAGAAATGGCTTGAGTACTGTACCGCATCTAAAAAAGTGAGAACTAAATTATATTCTATTAATAAAAGTCAATTTTTGTTCCGGCTTTATCGGAAATAGCTTTTGGGTATTGTTCATAAATTTTCTTTAAAATATCATCTCGAATTCTTTCGAGCTCTTTTGTTCTTTGAATTACCCCCATTGCAGCTGCGCGATGGTCAGGACCTTTATTTACTAGGTAATTTAACGTTTTCCCAAGTTGAGCTATTCTAGTATCTACTGCCTCCTGAATTAACTGCGCTTTACCTTCGGGTGAACGGTTTTGGAAAGCTTTTGAAGTTAACACCAGCTCCCAATCACCACGCTCAACTAAATATTTCAACTCTTCCTCAGGAGTAAAGCTTTGGAGAGTTGTCTTTTTCTTGATAGTTACATTTTGCCCTTCTACAATATCGCTATCATTATTTCCCATACAGAAGCTATTTTACATCACGGATAGAAATTTTATCTTTCCCAACCCATTTTTGAAGAACTTCGGGGATTAAGACCGAGCCATCTTCCTGTTGGTAATTCTCCAAAATCGCGATTATTGTACGACCTATGGCAAAAGCGGTCCCGTTTAGAATGTGTACGAATCTATTTCCATCTTTTGATTTGTATCTGGTATCTAACCTTCTTGCTTGATAGTCAGTGGTAGTTGAAATTGAGTGCGTTTCTCTGTATTTATTCTGACCAGGCAACCAAGTTTCTATATCATAAGTTTTAGCTGTCGGAAACCCCATATCCCCTGCCGCCAAGACTACAACCTGGTAAGGCAAACCCAACTCTTGCATTAGCTCCTCTGAATAAGATAGCATTGCTTCGTGCTCTTTTTGGTCATCTTCAGGTTTTACAAATTCCACCATTTCAACCTTGTCAAACTGGTGTACTCTCAAAATTCCGCGGGTATCCTTCCCGTAAGATCCAGCCTCTCTTCTAAAACATCCTGAAAAAGCAACGTACTTCTTGGGCAGTTCTTTTTCTTCTAAAATTTCATCCTTGTGCATTGGTACTAAGGAATGTTCCCCTGTACCAACAAGATAAAGAGGATTTTGTAATTCCTTTCCACCTCCCCCTTTCTCATAATCCAAGACATAGTAGTAATTTTGATTTCCACCACCATGCCAATAGCCCAATTCATCAGTAATCTCCTTTTTGATAAGCATTGGCGGGAAAACGGCTGTGAAACCTTTCTTAGTCAATTTCTCTATAGCAAAGTTAACTAGGGCAAGCTCTAATAACACCCCGTCTCCCTTTAGATAAGCAAAACGGCTACCGGAAACTTTTGAGGCTCTTTGGATATCAATAATCCCCAATTTAACACCCAAATCTAGGTGCTCTTTCGGTGTAAAATCGAATTTTTTAGGTTCCGCGTTCTTCCGAACAAATTTTTTATTTTCCTCAGGACCTTCGGGTACATCTTCTAATGGAATATTAGGAATTGAATAAAGTGTTTCTTTTAATCTATCTTCCACTACTTTTTGTTTTGGTTCTTTTTCAGAGAGTTCCTTTTTAATCTTCTTCCCTTTTTCAATATCCTTCGTTTTTGCTGCCTGGTTTCTTTGTGCCCTCAATCCTTCTATTTCTATTAATAATTTTCTTCGCTCTTCGTCAAACTTTAAAGCTTCATCTATAAGAGTAACCTCCTTAAAAAGTCTTTTTTCAACTCCCTTTTTTACTTTCTCCGGGTTATCGCGGATTAATTGAATGTCTAACATGCTTGTCTTAGTATATGTCTAAGCCTAAGAAAACACCACAAAAAATCATCTTGTTCTGCTATAAATTTTCTTTAAGAGTTTTTAAAGCTTTCTTTACTAACATTTTATTTGAGGGTTTTTTATGCCAAGTACTTGCACCGGACGGATGAGGTAGAGGAATTATCAAAATTTCATTGTTCATAAGCCCATATGGATTTAAAACAAAAGTCTTACCGATACAATCGTTTAGAGATAGATTTTCTGTTTGAAGACAATAAGAAATCGATAACCTACCAATCGGAACTACAATATCAGGACCAAAATTATTGATAGTGTTTTTCAATTTTTTTCTTTCGCTTATTATTTCTTTAGTCGAAGGAACCCTATGCGATCCATTTTTTTCGCCGGGAAAATAATCTACCAAAGCAGAATAGATAAAATTTTCTCTTATTTGACTACTGGTTAGGTTTATCGAATACAACCAAGAATTTAGCGACGGCCAATCGTGCGGATGTTTTTTCGTACGAGGCATCGCCTGACCGATGAAGATTACACGTTTCATAAAACTATCCTAAATTAAGAGTTCTGGAGGTATATCTTTCTCTATTATCACTTTACCCACCCTTCCTTCTTCTGTAAGTTTCTCATGAGCTTCTCTCCTCATCATCATCGCCTCATGATGAGGAAGTCGAGACGCTAAAATTTTATCTTTTAATCCAAATGCTCCCGCAACGCTCGTTGACAATCTTTTGTGAAGAGGGTCATCGGGGTGCGGACCTGGTCTGAATTTTACTACGAAACGTCCTTGTCTTTCACTCATAAAAAGCTATTATGACGTCCTCCCCGCTCTAAAGAGCGGGGTTTCCTTCTAAAAGAGGACGACATATCAGCGTTCAATTCATCCCCGTGATGAATCACGGGGTTTTCTTGAATGCTGTTATAAGGCCTTACGGCAGCTTATCACTTTATAATCCTAAATCCATTGATATACTTTGCATGGCAGTTAATGCAATTTGGATATAATCCCTAAGTTCTATCCCTAAACGGGGTGTACACTCTTCTATCTGTTTTCTGTCCACACCTGCCGCAAAACTTTTTGAATTCCACTTTTTCATTACAGAATCAACAGTGACCGAAGAAAGCCTTTTTTCAGGTTTAACCAAAGCAACCGCAACTATCAATCCTGTCAGTTCATCGCACGTAAAAAGCGCCCATTGCATTTTCGTCTTTGGCTCAGATGCTCCGTCAACATAACCCCAAGCATGAGCAGCTATCGCATCATAAATATCCGTTTCTGCCTCGAGTTTTTTTAACCATTCTAAAACTTGCTTCGTGTGATTTTTCTTCGGGTCATTGTCCTTAGTTTTCTCATAATCGGCATCGTGCAAAAGTCCGGCAATACCCCATAAGTCTTCGTTTTCTTCAAAGTATTTTGCCAAAGCACGCATTACAGCTTCAACCGCATAACAATGCCTCCTCAAATTCTGATTGAGCATGTTTTTGTGAAGTAGCTCTATAGCTTGTTTTCGGTTCATTTTTCTGGACGCAGGGTCGGAAACAATATAACTTCTTTAATCGACCAGGTGTTGGTGAAAAACATTGTAAGTCTATCAATTCCTATTCCAATCCCCCCAAGGGGAGGAGCTCCATATTCCATAGCTTCCAGAAAATCTTCATCCACCTGCTGTGCTTCTTCCTTGTCTTTTCTTGATGCGGCAACATCCGACTCAAATCGCTCTCTTTGTTCTATTGGGTCAGTAAGTTCACTCCAACCGTCGCAAATTTCACGTCCTCCGATATATCCCTCAAACCTTTCAACCCAACCTTCTTTTTCCGGATATGCCTTAGATAGCGGGCTTACGTCTTTTGGATAATCTATTACCCAAATAGGCTCGATCAGGTGTTCGGTCACAAGGTGTTCAAAAATCAAATAAATAAGCTGGCCTTTAGTTTCTTGTCCGAGTAATTCTATTTTGTGTTCTTTTAAATATTCAGCGAGTTTTTCTGGACTTTCTTTTTCTACATTAAACCCAAGCTTATCAGCAATCAAATTAACCATTTCAACTCTGGGCCATTTTACGTCAATTTCGACTTTTTTATCTCCTACTTCAATTAATGTTTTTCCTAATACTTTTTTAGCAAGATGTTTAAAAAGTCCCTCGGTTACATCCATAACTTTATGATAATCGGCATAAGCTTCATAAAACTCAATCATTGTGAACTCAGGATTATGTGAATTATCCATACCCTCATTTCTAAAATCCTTACAGATTTCATAAACCTTCTCATACCCGCCAACGATTAACCTTTTTAAATAAAGCTCGTCAGCAATTCTCAAAAAGTAATCACGGCCAAGTGAGTTATGGTGTGTAATGAAGGGTTTAGCATTCGCTCCTCCGTACAAAGTTTGAAGAGTTGGGGTTTCTACTTCAGAATATCCAAGTCCATCCAAATAATTTCTTAACTGAGTTACCAGTTTAGTTCTTATATTGAATCTCTCCCTAACTCCATCGTTTAAGAGTAAATCTAAATATCTATTTCTGTAGCGCTCCTCAGTGTCTTTTAAACCATGCCAGATCGAAGGAAGCGGCCTTATTGATTTAGTTAGAAGCTGATAGTCGGAAACGTCAACCGTTATCTCACCAGCTTGGGTTTTTATAATTTTACCCGCGGCCCAAACAAAATCTCCTAAATCAAACAAGTCAAGATTATCAAAGTTTTTTAAGTTCTTTTTTTGGAAAAACAACTGAATCTTTTCCGAGTCGTCTTTCAAATCAGCGAAAATGGTACTTCCGTGCCTACGCCAACCCCACAATCGACCGACAACTCCCGCTTTTTTCCCAAGTTTTTTTCTCGCTTCAATTACTTTTATCCAATCACCTTTTACCTTTGAGGGATAAGGATTTACATTAACTTCTCGAAGTTTTTTCACCTTTTCAAGGCGAATTTTTCGAATTTCCTCAAGACGCATCTGGGCCATGGCCTTAGTATAGCCCAAGATGTAATTATGTTACAAAAGAAGAATTTGTCAGCTTATATTGAGAATTTTGTAGGTTAGTTTTCCAACAGGAGCTTCGACCTCAACTTCATCGCCTACTTTCTTACCGACCAATGCCTGACCAAGAGGAGAGGTGTGGGAAATTCTTCTGTTTGCCGGGTCAGCCTCCCATTCTCCAACAATCTCAAAAAACAGTTCCTTACCGTTTGCCCTAACAGTAACTTTTGTCCCGAATGAAACTTGGCCGCTTTTTGAATTTGCATGAACGACGACGGCTTTCTTCAATACATCTTCAAGTTCCGTAATTCTTCCATCCAAAAACTCCAGTTCGTCTTTGGCATTTTGATAATCGCTATTTTCAGCCAAATCACCTTGGGTTCTGGCAAAGGCAAGTCTTTCGACTAATTTTGGTCTTTTATCATTGGTCAGCTCATCAAGCTCTTTTTCCAATGATGTAAGTCCTTGCTTCGTTATTTGAATTTGATTATTCCTGTTATCCATATAATTTATATATTAAAAAAACCCTCCGCTTTTGGGAGAGTCAACAATATATTTTTTTACTCCCCCATTGACTACCTACTTTTATTATTGCGAGTTTGGGTAATCAAAGATATTGCGGGGGTATTCATTAATTACTCGAGAATTTTATATCTAACACGCACACCCTGTCAAGTAATTGAGAGCAATGTTTATTATCTAATTCAAATTTACACTTTCTCCGTTACTTTATATTCCATTCTCTTCCCTGCCATAAGCATAGTCTGGGCGTGAAGTCCGGGAAGAACTGAAAGCGGGAGGGAGACAATCGGTAGAGTTACCCATTGAACTATTTCTTTTATTGCTGAAAAGAAAGTTGCCGGTTTGGCTTCCTTGGGTCTTAAAAGCAAGTCGACAATTATCATAACAAAAAGTGCCAGTAAACAAATTGTCAAAACTGTTTCCGCCATTTTCGGAAGGTTATACCCGAGGGACGTTCTCGAAAAAGCCGGATTAACAATAAGCGGCACTGTTGCCCCTAAGGTCAATATAAACCAATTAGTCGACCAAACTAAATGAGTCTCAAACATTTTTAAAATTCTCATGATTCTCGCAAAAATCGGAATTTCTTTATGCGCAATTGATTCCTTTATGGCATAAGGAATGTCCGTTGCACCCCAAGCGTGACGCTTACATTGTTCGTAGCGATTTTTCAGAGAACCCAGCCAGGTTTTCGCCTCAGGTGCGTCAATATGCGTTGGCAGATACAGTGATTCCACCTCAACTTTGCCGGAATGCGTAAAAAAGGTTTGTAAAAAAAGATGCCAGTCTTCGGGAATAATATCCGTATGCCAATATCCAACACTCTCTAAAAGTTTAAAAGATAATGAATAACAAGAATAATTAAAGATTAATCTTGACGGTTCCTGAAGGTCAGAAAGATGTATTGCGTGTCCTATCACCCCGAGCATTTTTATAGGAAAAGGAACCCTGTGTAAATTGTTATACCAAAGAATCGGCGACTGCCAAAATCGGAGAAACCTTTGGGGATTAATTGCAAAATGGTAAGTGAGAGCCGAAAAATACAAAGGATGAAATCTTGCATCCGCATCACAGGACGTTACGGTCACAAATTCAATCGGAACATGCATGTCGGAAAGTACTTTTCTTGCGACTTTTGCCGCATAAGCTTCGTTTGATGCTTTGCCTTTGATTTCGCCCGGTATATCTTTGGGGTGAAACGTTGCCATCAAAAGTCCGAATTTATTTTTGTAACGCGCGACTAAGTTTTTTGCTCTTTCTACCGAACCTTCGGCCCTTTCCTCCATCGCTAAAAATACATATAAATTCTTTTTGTTGATTTGTTTTTGAGCGGAAAATGCATCAAGGGATTTTGAAAGTTTTTCTTCGGTTTCGTTATAGTTCGGAACAATTATTACATGTCTTAAGTTATCCCACGAATATTTTCCGGGTGTATCGTCTTTTTTCCACTTATCGTGCCAGTCTATCTTTTCCCACTCTCGAACCATAAGATATCCCAGCATACTAAAAAATGCTGATTTAAAGGATTTTAAAAACCAGTAAATAATAAATAACATTATCCCGTAGGCAATAACTTCAGGGATAAAAAGACCGCCGACGGCGGGAGCTATAATTACTCCCCAAGCAAAAAGCCCTGGTAAAATCTCTAATAATCTATCAAACTTACTTTTTTTGTGTGTTTCTTTCATAATTGGTTGTTTCATCTATTGCACCAATTATATATTATTAACTTGTCCTATGTCCCCAAAAGAAAGATTTACAGAAATAATTTATTCTGACCCTAAAAATAGTACGGTTACTGTGGAAGTAATTAATATTGAAAATGGAGTAGTGGTTGCAGGAGTTGAAATTGACCGTCAGGAACATTTAGACCACGAAAGACAGGTGCGAGAGAAAAAACCCTAATTTGTTTGAGAGTCTTTTGGTTTTTCTTCCTTATCATCCTCTATTTCTACTTCTATCCCACCGACTTTTTTGGCAATAAAGTTATATAAACGCGCACTGATTGAAACCATTATAGCTCCGACAACTGCATAAATTACAGGAAGTATTAAAAAGAATAAACCGCCTAAGACTGCTCCTCCGAAAGGAAATAATTCTTGTGTTTTGCTCGTTGACCCAACAAGAAAGGTTATTAGGGCAACAGGCAGAACAAATATAAAGGTAATTGTTAGGTAAAAGAAAAATGAAAACTTAAAGATTTGCTTTATTCCTATTTTGCTTATTCTCGCCATCAACTTCACTATACTATAAATTGTAGACTTTTTCGAGTGACCTCAACGGCTGTAAGTCCCGCTTTGCGGGAGATTCGCCATGTATAGTTTGCAATACCTTACTTATACATTTTTACTAAACTCTTATTAAATACGAACCAGCACATTTGTAACGTTACTTGCTGTAGACAAAATGCGGGAAGTAAAAAAGTACTCTATAATCTAAATTGAAATTTATTAACTACAAGATGTTTTTCAAGTCGGTAGTTCTATTTTCGCTGATATTTGTTTTCGGTTTAGGAATTAGTATTGTTCTTACAATTATTAATTCAGGTGTGGTTCCCAGGGAGGCGGCGAATGAAAGTCAATCAAACAAAATGGAATTCAGTGGTGAGGATGAAAAAATACGGTTGTTGTTGTTGGGAGATATGATGTTCGACAGACAAATACGGGTCTATACACAAAATAATGATTATGGTTATATTTTTCAAGGAGTTGAGGATTTACTTCAGTCGGCAGATTTAGCGGTAGGAAATTTGGAAGGTCCCATTACAAATAATGATTCGGTTAGTATTGGGTCAGAAATTGGATCAAAAGAAAATTACATTTTTACATTTCATCCAGAAGTGTCCACTGCTTTATATCTCAACAAAATCAGACTTGTGAACTTAGGCAACAACCATACATTAAACTTTGGAGAACAGGGATTTTTGGACACCCTCTCGTTTTTGGACAAAAATCAAATAAATTACTTTGGAAACGTTGGAAGCGGTTTGCTTGAATCTTCTTACAAAATCATAGAGATTGGAAAATTAAAAATCGGTTTTGTCAATTACAACCAGTTTATTAACGACAGTTTAAAACTAGCACTCGAAGATTTAGACGCCATTAGAAAAAATGTGGACATTTTAATTATTTACGCACATTGGGGTAACGAATATGCAAAAGTTGCAAATAAAGATATTCAAGGGCTTGCTCATGTTTTTATCGAAAATGGGGCTGATATAGTTGTAGGGTCACACCCCCATGTTGTCCAACAATCTGAAAACTATAAGGATAGAATGATTTACTATTCATTGGGGAATTTTATTTTTGATCAATATTTTTCAGAAGAAACCAAAAATGGTCTAGTATTGGAAGTTGAAATTGATCCAAATGATCTAATTCTTAATATAAATGAACACATTGTATACATGAATACAGATGGGAGAACTGTGTTGGGTGATAATTGATTTTTTATCCGGAAATTTGCTTGTTACGAATATTAAAATATGGGAAAATTAGCTATGCTTTCAAAAATTACTACTAGATTTATTGTTCCTCTGCGTCAAAGATTTAAAGAATCGAAAAATAAGAAGATTTTGGCATTAGCACTATTTCTAATTACAGCAGTATCTGTCGGTGCATTGGCACTTAAGTCTGACAAAGATGGTGACGGACGTGTAACAAGCGATGAAGAAGGCTTTGAAAAATTGGTTATACCAGAACGCGAACAAGCTTTTTTTGAGCTACAAACGGAGAAGTTACGAAAGTTTGGAATTATACCTCAAGAGAATTTTGTTTTAAAGACCCAGCAACCAATTAGTCTGGAATTTCTTAACTCCATTCTGACAACTTCTGAGGGTTATGTCGTTGAACAAATTGGTGATCAGGAATTCAGGATTAAGAACAGAAAACTTCTTGGACTTGACCAACCGCTCACAATTACGCTAAATACTGTTGGCAAAGAAATTGGAGGGTACACTTTTGATAGAAATTACAGCTGGTCGTTTCAGTCACAAGGCAAATTTAGAGTCGTTAGTACCATTCCAGGCAATGAGAAAACAAAAGTTCCCCTGAATACAGGAATCGAGATAATCTTCAACCAAGACGATTTCGCTGACCCAACACGCTTTATTGAAGTAACCCCAAAAATAAAATTTGAGACCAAAATTGTTGATGAAACTTTGGCTATCATACCGCAATCCGAACTTCTGCCGGAAACCATCTATACAGTAATTTTGAGAAACGGATTGAGATTAAATTCCCGAACTGACCAAATAAATGAGGATTATGTATTTTCTTTTCAGACCAGAGAAAAGCCCACTCCCCAAGAAGCAAGACCATGGCTATCTATAAGGGACACTTTTGTACAAACATCCCCTACGGAACCATTCATTACAAAGGTGATCAAGAATGACTGGAACGACGAAATAAAAGTTGATCTCAGAGTATACCGCTTTAATAATGCATCTGATTTTATAACCACCAGACAAAAATACGACAAAATTTATTCAAGTTGGAATGATTATTACCCTCAAAAGCATAATTTTTCCGAAGGATTGGCGCAAGTTCTCAAGGAGGATGTCAGCGTTCAAAAGCACGAAGAAATCGAGTATCTACAACTTTCTCGGTCACTGGAACCGGGATATTACTTAGTGGAGTTTCATCTCGATAATAGGCTTATTTCTGACCAAGTCTGGTACCAATCTACAGTATTAACAGGATATGTATCGTTGGGGAAAGAGCAAACAATTGTTTGGGCGAATAGTCTTGCCGACCAGCGCCCAGCTTCTTCAACTTTGGTCAGAAGTCACTCCACTGGAGGAACATGGTACACAAATTCAGATGGAGTTGCCAAATTCCCGACATCGAATGTTTACTTTGACGAAAACTCGCATTATTTTGAGTTAAATGACCCAGTAGGAAATTCATTGGTACTTCCCGTCCCTTCGCAAAAAGGCAGGGATAAGCCAGGTAATCAAACACAGTACGATTATTGGTCATACATTTATACGGAGAAATATTTTTATGCGTCAGACGATACGGTGAATTATTGGGGGGTATTAAAAGACAGAGATACGGGCTCAGTTCCTCTTGGCGCCCAATTAGTACTGGCTACGCCTCAAGAAGAAGAAGTATTTACCAGAAATTTGACTTTTTCTTCTGACGGATCTTTCATAGGCAATATTCCTTTAGAATCCGCACCGAACGGTTGGTATACGCTAAATTTAAAAGTTGCCGATGAGGTCGTTGACAGCATTAACTTTTCAGTCAGGGAATATTTAAAACCTGATATGAAGATTGAAATTTCGGCTGATAAAAAAGCAATATTTACCGACGAAGAAGTAAAATTCAAAGTTAAATCTTCGTTTTTCGACGAAACCCCAGGGGTTAATATAAAACTTAATATTTATGAGAACAGTAGTTCAAAAAAAACAGAAGTGCAAACCGATAATAATGGTACTGCTGAATACTCATATAAGCCAACTTACGAGGAAAGAAATTATTACCCAACATTCGAGGGTATATCAGCTCTTCCCGCATTAACCCAAGAAAGCATTATTCAAGGCTACGGAAGTGTGCAGGTATATGGACCTAAAGTTATGGTCACCACACAGAGAAGTCAAACCAACGAAAAAGCTATGATTACAGCAACAGTAAATGGGATAGACCTCACAGGAATAAATGAAGGAACAACCAACGACCCCAAAGGAGAAACCATAGCCGGCCACGAATTAAAGTTAAAAGTTGTGGAAAATTGGACGGAAAGGAAAGAAGACGGGTTTTTTTATAATTTCATTGAAAAAATTACCTACAAAAAGTATCGATATGATAGGCACTCCGAACAAATCGTAGAAAGAAATGTAAAAACGGACGAGGTAGGAAAGATATTTTTTGAATTTGATATGAAGAATGACCGTTCATACGAACTTACCATTGAAACAAGTGATGAAAAAGAACATATAGTAACTCAAAAGCATTACTTTTATGCATCAAAATGGAGTTCGTATTATGAAGGAGATAGTAATAATAGCAATATATATTTGGATCTCGCCTTTGGAAGAGATACCAATAAATTTTCCGTTGGTGACAATGTCAACATAAAACTTACCCAACAAGGTGATGACTATAAGGACGAAGACAATGATGCCTACCTTTTTACAACCTCCCAAAGAGGCAATCAAGATTCTACAGTAACAGACATTCCATATTATTCATTTACTTTTGGGAATAGAAACATTCCCAATACTTACATAAGTGCTGTAGTTTTCAATGGGAATAGATACAAAAGGGCGATATCAACATGCCGCAGGGAATGGATTTGCAGCGGATATTATTATGACTACTCATATAGTTACAACAGTTTTCAAGGCATGCAAGTTGTCTATGATTCCGAAGATAGTCGACTGGATATCGAAATAAAATATTCAGAAAAAGTCTATGCTCCCGGAGATTCTGCTTTAATTGAGACGGTGGTAACCAAAAATAACTCTCCCGTGGCAGATGCAAGTGTTAATCTTATAATGGTAGATGCCGCATTGGCAGCAATCGGCGGAGCACGCAAACCAACTGTACTAAGCGGTCTTTATGAAAACGTCCCTCATCAGATCTACTATGTTTACACTAGTCACGAGCCAATTGTTCCCGACCTTCCAATTGCCGAAAAAGGTGGAGGAGGTGGAGATCGTGAGTTATTTAAAGATACAGCGGTATTTTTACAATCGCAATCGGATGCTTCGGGTATTGCCCGATTCAGTTTTATATTACCGGACAATATAACTACATGGCTTACCTACGCCCAAGCAGTAACTGCTAATTTTGATGCTGGGATTGGAGAGAGTAGTATTATTGTCACTAAAGACTTTTTTGTTACATCGAAATTCCCTAAAAGCATTCTGGAGGTGGACGAAACATATGTGAGTGCAAATAGCTTTGGAAAAATTCTAAAAGATGGCGATGAGGTTGATTACACGGTTATTTATACAAAGAATAACCAAGAGATTGAACGTCAAACTGCAAAAGAAAAGGCCTTCAATGAAATTGACTTTAAATTCCCCAAGCTAGTTAATGGAACTTATAATGTTACTGTTAGAGGTGAGGCAAACGATAGAACCGATGGCATAAAATTGCCTATAGAAGTAATTTATTCAAGGTTCAAACAAAATTATTCAGCCAAGCACGCTGTCAGCGAAGGTGAAAAACTCAGCGAACTTATACCTGATAAATTCCTTAAGGAGGAGCCGGTTGTACTCATTGTTACTGACAAAGGTAAGGGAATATTTTTCAGCACACTTACAAGATACTGCTGGGATGGTGGTAGCAACCGCTTGGAGAAAAAGATCTCTTCTAAAGAAGCTGATATTCTACTCGAGGAGAAATTTGATTATGATAAGTGTTTGGATAATAAATCGAGCTTTAAGGAATTCCAGAACAATGATGGCGGATTAGCCCAGGTTAAATGGGGTGGGAGTAGTCTACCAACCTCACTTTGGGCGGTTATTGTTGCTCCTGAGGAATTTAATAAAGAAAAGTTAATAAGCTACTTCGAAGAGCAATTTGTCAATAATCAGGGAAGTACAATTCAAAAAATCGAAGCAGGATGGGCATTGTCCTTTCTCGGGGAAAGTAAACTTAGGGAATTGAAGAGCTTGATGACCAAAATGTTATCTTTCGAAGAAAAGGTAAATTTAGCACTAGCACTTTCCTATTTGGGAGATACCGAAGTTGCAAGAGAAATGTATTTAGATATTCTGGCAGATTATGGTTACACCCTTCCTCCTTATATTCGAATTGATGCTGAGCAAAATAGAGGAGGTAAAGCCGAGGATTTTGTTATCGATACCGGAAAGGTGCTTCTTTTAGGCGAGTTGGTTGATAAAAAATACAATAACGGCTTGTATGCTTACATTAACGATTACCGGGGAAGTTTGGAAAATTATCTTATCAATCTTGCCGAGATGGCATATATAGAAAGAGAAATCGACTCTCTTCCCGACAGAGATACAACTTATAACCTTACGACATCATCAGGAACCACAAATGTAACTTTGGACAGAGGCAGAAGCGAAACTTACGAATTTACATCTTTTGATATAGATAGATTTGATTTCACTCTTACAGCAGGAAAGGCCGAACTATTGGCTAAATACATGATAGGCATCGATACCTTGAACACAAAAACTGTTGATAACAGGCTTTCCGTAAAACGGTCGTATTCTAAAGTGAAAGATGATGCTAATCCGATAAAACCTGGAGATATTGTACGAATAGAGCTTGACCTAAGTATGAATCTCGATAGCTCTCCAAAAGGTAGCTATGAAGTCAAAGATATATTGCCGTCTGGTTTAACTTACCTCTCTAATCCTGGTTCATTTGGATTGGAAAGTGACTACTATGTTAATAGCACGGTTAACAATGTGGCAACATTCAACGTCTATAATTCGGATTATTATTTTAAGGACGGTCATAAAAAAATAACATATTATGCCCGAGCTTCTGCCGTCGGGAAATTCAAAGCCGAACCGGCCGTCTTTCAGTCACAAGACGAACTTACAGTGCTCGCCAAAACCGACGAAGGTGAAATTGTGGTCGAATAACTTCATAGCATGCGAAAAATTATTTATATCATTATATTAATATTATTTATATCAACAGGATATTATTTTTCTAAAGTTAGAAAGTCAGCTGCATTGGGAGGAGCCAATGATTCTTTGACAAACGTTCGCGGCACCATCATCCCCCATCACGATCTTGCTGATAGTATGATAATCGATGCGTTCCGTAGATTAAAGGAAGATAATGATTATGAAAAAATAATTATTATCGGCCCGAATCATTTCTATCCGGAAAGCCCTACTATCATTTCGTCTTATACCTTGAAAGATTATCCAATTGATAAAATAATTATTGAAAAAATGGAAAACTCAATTAATGATTTAGTTCTGGATCAGGAAAAGTTAGAAAATGAACATAGTGTAGGAATACCCATAAAGTACCTAAACCAAATCTATCCTAATGCAACTTTCGTGCCAATTGCCGTCTCGCCTTTTTATACAAATGAGATACTTAATCAAATCGTTCAAGTTTTAAGTACTGAAGACGCAGATAAAGCGCTTTATGTCCTTTCCGTAGATTTTGCTCATAATGTTGGAGTCGACGAAGGATTGAAAAATAACGAAGTATCAATAGATGCTATAAGAAATTTCGACATGGATAATATACTTTCTTTCAATGATAAGTATTTGGATTCGCCGGTTGCTTTAGTACTTTTTCTAAAAATAATGGAAAATTATGGTGCTAAAAATTGGACCACTCTTTATTCAACTCATGGAAGTATTATCGAAGGTGAACCAGATCTTAACGGAACAAGCTATGTGGTAGGAACATTTTCAAACTAAGTGACACCAACGGGATTCGCGATGCATAATTTGCAACTCCAATTAAAGCATTCCTCGAATCCGTGGAGGAACGAGCAGCATAAGAGTGACCCCACAGGGAATCGAACCCTGGTTTCTAGGATAAGCAAAGTTTGTGTCTCAATTTATTGTGACGCTACAGGGAATCGAACCCTGGTTTCTGGGATGAGAACCCAGTGTCCTAACCGCTAGACGATAGCGCCTAGTTTTCGACATGAGAACCTAGTGTCCTGACCGCTAGACGATGGGGCCAAATCTTTTAATCAAATTTCAATAGCTCTTCGTTTCTTCCACCTTTTTATCTGCATTTCTCTCTCGTTTGCTTCTGAAAAACTATTAAAATTTTCATAATAGACAAGTTTAAAAGGACGTCTACTTTTAGTAGAACTAACCTCTCCCTTACCATGTTTTAATAAACGCTCTTCAATCTTCCGCGTAGCACCTACATAGTATGAACCGTCCTTATCAGATTTTAAAATATATGTAATTGCCATTGCTACTGAACGACGCCGACAAGTTAGTGTCGAGCGCCCTCGACTTTTAAAGTCGGGGTAGGGCCAGAACCGTTATATTTTACCCGATTTGAGGCTAGAAGGCAATTAAATTGTATAATACTAAAGAATGGTCAAAAAGTACCCTTATAAGGAAATTATACTTCCGAATAAATTAAAACTCCTTCTTTACCCTATGGAATCGGTTTTGTCTGTCCACTTAGTCGCATTTGTAAGAGTTGGCGCTGTTTATGAAAAACCAAAAGAGCGTGGTATAACCCATTTTACCGAACATATGCCCTTTTTAGGTACAAGAAAATTTCAAACACCACTTGCACTATCGCAACAAGAATTAAAAATTGGAGCAAAACACAATGGCTGGACAGATAGGTTTAGCACAAGATATTTCGTAATTCTCCCCTACACAAATATTGCAAAAGGTGTTGACCTCCTCTATCAACTGGTTTTTAATCCTCTGATTAAAGAGAGCGATGTGGAAAAAGAAAAAGGCGTTATTTTATCTGAATTTAACGATTTCTGGAATAATCCCGACCAAAGATTTAATCATGAAACTTGGAGAAAAAGATTCAAAAAAGAGGAACACCCATATAGCTACCGCGCTGTTGGAATTCCACAAACGATTAACTCAATTACGCAAAAAGATATATTGTCTTGGAGAGAAAAATATTACAATCCTTCTAATATGATTTTGTCTATCGTTGGTAAATTTGATGAAAACAAAACTTTAAAAATAATTGAAAACTCCTTTGGTAAAGAGAAAGCGGGTTTGAAAGCTAAAGAACCTAAATTTAACACTAAAGATTATTCTAATTTCTTATTATTTCATCAAAAAGAATCCAGAGAGCAAATAAAGTTTTTCATCTCATTCCCGGCTTTTGGTTGGAAAGAAATAGAGAGACCTGAAAAAGTTCAACTTCATCTGCTTAACCATATCCTCGGAGAAGAATCAGCTTCAAGACTGTTTCAAACTTTAAGAGAAAAGGAAAGACTAGTTTATCGAATTGGAAGCAATATACATCTTCACACGTGGATGGGAGCTTTGGAAATCTGGGGCTCGGTCCCAGATAAAAAATTACTTCGAGCAATGAAATTAATTAAACAGGAAATTAATAAATTAAAGAAATATGGAGTATCTCAAAAGGAAATAGAATTATCCCGTAATTACATTAATGCAATTACTTTAATGAGATTTGATAATCCTGAATCTATTACTTACTATTTCGGCTACCAAGCTTTTGATGAAGAGAAAATATGGTATCCGGAGGATTATATGAAAGTAGCAGCTAAAATCACTAAAAAAGAATTAGATGAACTCGCTAAAGAAATTTTCGATTTTAAGAAAGTAAATATATCTTTAATGGGAAACATTCCTCAAAATACTTTAAAAGAAGTTAAAAAAATATTCGAATATTAAGATAATTTGATCCCATTATCCTTTTACATATTAAATTAACTTTGTTTTTTCTCCGTATCCCTCTACATCAACCGGTAATCCTAATTTCTTATGAATTTCTGCTCTGATCCACCACGCAGCGTAAACAGTGAATCTATACCTTTTGGCAGTATCAAATTTCTCAATAGCTTTAATAAGCCCTTTCTTGCCTAGATTCATTAGTTCATCAAATGGTAAAAAGTAAGCAATGTACTTTCTTGAAACTGCTCTTATTAAAGGCTCACATTTTACTATTAGTAAGTCTTTAGCAAATCGGCTCTTTTTAAGATCGTTTCCCCTGAAAGTTTTAATTAGTAAATCTTGCTCTTTCTTTGTTAAATTGACAAGATTAGCAGCTCTAATAACATCTTCTTCTTTAAACATTTCATACGATATAATTTGTAAAAAATTATTTCATTATCAATTCTTTAATATCTTAGAATTTTCGAGAACATAATGGGCGCTTGCAATTGCATACAGTAAATAAGATAGTGGTGACATAATTATACTTTCATCCATTAGATAACTCCGATTTATCCTTTGTTTAGCACCTTGAAAACATTGATTAAAAACTTTTGCTCTTAATTTACCAAGATCTTGATCGGGATTTTCATAAAGTTCAAGCTCGAACAACATTCCATAAAGGATTCCTAAAATATCTCCGAAATACGCTTGATATAACTCCTCTGATACTTTCCTTAATAAACTTAAAATTATTGAAATAACATCGTTCTCCGAAAAATATTTGCCTTTTTCTGAAGGATGAAATCCCTTCTTAAAACATTCAAGATGGCTTACAACATGACTTAGCTCATGTAATAGAAATAAAGTTCTGTGCCGAAAATTCTCACTTTCAAGATTATAAATTTCAAATATATCTTCTTCTTTTTTATAATTCATATAAACTTTCTTGCCTTGTTTATATACTATTTTTTTCGTGAATTTTTTTAATATTGGGTACTCCCTTTCGACAAAATCTATAACATCGGAATAGTCATTAAAAGGAAAGGTCTTTAATTCACACTTGTAGCAATTGGAGCTAAATTCGGTGAAAAACCAGGAAGGTAATACATATAATTTAGGGAGTTGTTTATTACAATAATCAATGATATCTTCGATATTTTCAATAACTTTTTTAAATTTTGAGTTAGGTATTTTAAATGCATTCAATGCAAATTCTAAATGCGAGGAAAGACCTTTATTAATTGCCTCTTGGTTGCGAGTAATAATTACTTTTTTAATACTCGCATCAACTTTTTTTACAGGAATATTTAATCCCTTCCAAACCTTTAGTCTCTTTTCAGGTTTAGCATCGTATACCTTTTTATTGAATTGCTGGAGCTTTTCCAGAGGAAAAAGATTAAAGTATTCAGCTAAAGCCTTTGCATAGGGAACATTCCCAGGTTTATCCAGATTGATACTTCTGAGTGTTTTTGTATTAAAATCCCTTTCTACCTCTTCCCTCACCCAGTTTTTTATATAAAACTTCTTTGTACATGTTTTGGGTTTAGATAATTTGTTAAAATTCAACAATGCTTTATCTTTCTCTTTATTAATCAACATTCGTAACTCTTCTGGTCGAAGATTAATACCTGCAGATTGATATTTCCGTAAAAAAAATTTATATATACTTTGTAAATCTTCATTCATAGCACATTATTTTTAATTATAATATTTTTTTAAATAGAACTGGAGAAAGGGTAATGCGTTAGCATTTAAGAGGGCTGGAACCCACTCTTTCTCCTTCCAGATGTATATTTAGTTGTAAGACAACCAAAATCTACTTCTTCGACGTAGGAAGGTTGTCTTCGTGCTGACCGCAGCCGCCGCTTCCGGGCACATTTTTGTGACCGTGACGTTCAGAACTAACGGCTTCTCTTGGATCAACTCTCAAGAAACCGTCCGATCCGACGTGCACGTCGCGCCCAAGGCGGTTGGCCAGTACCTGGACATCGTCCTGTGGAAAACCAGGGCCGCCAATCGGTCCAGGAGGCATGGGATTCTCCTTAGAAAGGGGTGTTACCCCGTGCGATATCGGCTAAGCCCAGAGTGTAAACCTCACCCTAAACTAAGTCGGTTTCCCGCATCCATACGGGCAACATTGGCTTGAAAGAGGTTTGGCTTTGAGTTGGTTTCTGCTTGTGGCAATCTTGAAGTCCTTTGACTTCCCTTTGTCCCTGTTTTCTGCCGTTCACCGGCAAGGCTCATCCTTCCCTGGGAAGGTAGCTTTTAGGTTCAGGGTTTCTCAAAGAGAGTTTTCGAACTTCGCAAATGGCCAAAAGCATCCACTTATCGTAACCTACCTCATTCAAGGGTCTTCCGTGCAATGTAGCTCAATCAACTCCGCCTGTGGAGTTGCTGAACACAAGTTAAAGAGCAATATTTATCTTCTACTCATACAAAAGTTCCTGAAACTTAGAAATTTTTGTATAGATAGAAAATGCGTTAGGGTGGGTTCTGGTTTTTTGCTCTTTTAGCTGTCGCTTATGACAACTCAAAGATATAGTTCGACCAGAACCCACCCTTGCCCTAACAAGCTTCGATTGTGTGTTGTCCCTAAGGCGTAGGGGTCCTTGTTGGCGACGGTGTTCGTGTCGGCGTACGAGTACTCGTTGGTGTTTTCGTACGGGTGGGCGTACGCGTCGGCGTTCGTGTCTTCGTAGGCGTCTTCGTGAACGTGGGTGTTTTGGTAGGAGTCGACGTCCTTGTCGGCGTGGGTGTTATCGTAGCCGTTGGACTTGGGAGAGGAGTTGCAGTCGCAGGAACTGGGTTTACAGGATTACCGGAAGGGTCCGCGAACGACGCGTTATCTAAAGGCAACTCAAAGGTACCTGCCTCAAATGCTGCGTCGTAAGCAAGCTCCACTCCTGTTGACCTGTAGAACTCCACGTGATCTCCCACATAACTTCCTCGGGTTCGGGTGTCTGTGCTTCTGTTCACAATCGAGCCGCTGGGAGCATAGACTAAACCGAGGAGGTCGTAGCAGTTACCTGCCAGGGTGATGTTACCTATTGCGAACATGAGCATGCCGTTGTCGGGATCATTCGTATAGAACCACCCACAGGTGGGACCGAAGTAGATACTCCCGTTGACGACAAACGTCACATCGCCGGTAACATTGACCGTGTGAACGCTCAAGTCGCCGTTGACACAGACAACACCATTCATTTCCTGACCCACATCGTATAGCTCCAAACCACCTGAGTACACGCTGGTACAGCGTTCCCAGTAGTAGGAGAAGGGGTAGGAAATTCCATCCACATGTTGAGCGTTCAGAAGGACCGAACCGACGTTGACGTTGTTATTCGAAGAGTTTTGGCTGTAGGAACCATTGACCACTTCGATTGTGCCCAGAATGTCAACACCGGTATTGGACGTGAGAGTCGCCGATCCTTCCGAGTAGATGTCGCCGGTAATTGTCGTGCCTGTGTTTCTGTCCATCCGAAAGCCGTTCGTAGCACTTCGGTTGAACACTACATACATGTTGATGATAATCGGACCGGAGTCCAACGCTTCACCAACATTTCCGGCAACATCGGTTGCCCGGCAGAAGAACTGGTAAACGCCGTTTCCGTTAAAGGTGATAGTTCCACCTATTAGCGTTTGCCAAGTCGCTTTGTTGTCGAAGCTACACTCCGTGAAGTCAACTCCCGAGAGGTTGTCGGTAGCACTGATCGTCGCCGTGACATTGTCGCGGAAAATCCCGTTGATGTCCCGCGGCCCGGTCGCAGTCCCCGTCGTTACCGGCGGTGTTTGGTCGATCTTGATTTCGACGCATCGCGCCGATTCAACGTTTCCGTTGACATCCACCGACCAGTAGCAAACCTCGTAGATCCCGTCTCCGTTGAGGGAGAAAGAGTTTGCTTCAACTGTCGATCCCGCATTCACCTGGTAAAAGGTTCCTGCAACGCCTTCGTTGTCGCTTGCGCTCAAAACCCCACTAACCGGAGATACGTGCCAACCGTTGTTTCCAACAGTCCCACTTAGAGAAGCGGATGTCTCAGGAGGAATCGTGTCTCCTCCTCCCGGCTGGCAAATGTCGCTTGACGAAACAAAAACTCTTGCAACATGCGCGCCACCTGTTGTTGCAGTTGAAGGCAACATGCAGGCAGGAACCTGTGACGACTGGTAACAACAGTAAGTACCATATTGATTCTCTGAACCATCTGGGTAAAAGGGGTTCCCGTCCAAAACAAGGTTATACTCGGGAACAAACGGAACAGGATCTCGTGGACCTCCACTCCAAGGATTATCCTTGGGACTAACGTGGGCTGCAATGTGGATATGCGGCAAAATGCAGTAACCTCCGCAATCATCAGTTGCAACAGTCCCGAGAACCTGTCCCTTCACGACCAAGGACCCATTTGTCAGGTACGACTCAAAATCGACGTGACAAATTTCGAGCCACAACCAAGCAGTGCTTGAAACTTCAGCAATGGCCAAGTCCATGCACTTTGGTCCGTTTACCTGATTTCCCTGGAGACGGATGTAAAAAGCGTCCGTCGGTGCTAAAACTAACCCGCCTCCGGTTGCTTCATCCTTCCGCTGAAAGTCCAAGGCATACATCGCATAACCTATATGCTTAGCACCGTTGTTATAACCCCCTCTTGGTGCTATCTTCCACTCGTGACCGGCTGAGAACGGAAAGGCTAAGGGAGGATGGGTGGTTTGTGCGTACGTAGGTGTACCACGGACTGCCAGAACTACAAGCATCAAGATTGGTACGAGATACCAAATCTTGAGTCGTTCTAAAAGACGCAACATCTTAGTCTCTCCTTGCCGCTTTGCGGCGCTAAGGTTACGGATTGCCGATACAACTCTTACCAATGTTTCGTTGCGCATTTTTCACCTCCGTGATTGCGCATATTCGGATCGGACACACAATCTTTACTTGTCAAAGAGCTTATGGGTTTACTTCAACCCATACGAAAGCCTTTAATTACTTTTAATTATTAACTTCTGTCGTATGAATAAAGTTTTTTCTTGAAGCGTGTGATTACGAGTACGAGGTTCTAATCGATAAATTCAAAATATTAGCTATCCGACCGACCTGATTTAAAGTGTTTAGAGTCAGGAGCATTGTTTCATAGTGGACTTTGGTTGGAGCTGTTTAACAGCAAACGAGTCCAAATCTACTGAAAATGCATTTTCATCACATATTCCTTCACGACCTTCAAATAGTCCTAAAATAATAGAGTTGTTCTCCAATCTAACTACACTCGTGCTTTCAATTTGGGGTATCTTTGACGCCAGTGAATTAATAAGCTCTTTTTCTTCAAAATCATAAACACTGATTTCCCCGAACTCGAAAACTAAAAATTGATAATCAGAAGATAGAAATACTTTAGGATTTATTCTTATAGTATGTATCCAGCTTTTAATAACATTCTTTTGAGGAATTGAGGTGATTTTTAATACATCTGTTTCCTTTGGAGTATGCGGTATCGGCGTGTAGTCGATTAACATCGTCACTACTGAACCGTCGATTTCAAACGAGCTAAGACGTAGATCTCTTCCTTCGAGATCCAGTTTCACCTCTACAGATTTTATTTGATTTTCCGCATCAGCAGTCATCCTTTGCCTAACATTAATAAATCCATCAAATTGTTTACCCAAAACAAAGGCAACAATTAAAATCATCAATCCTCCCACAAGAAAGATTGAAAATTTACTGTCTTTCAGTTTCATCTTCATGGCCGTATTTTAGTACACACAGAGCTCCCTAACAAGCTTCCTTTATTGAGTTGTCAAAGAGCTAAAAAAAACTTTTAGTAAACTAGGCACTAGCAATTTATAAGCAAATGAGTAATAGTAAGAGCATAATACTCTATTGTTATTAGAGTGTATATCATGACATTAGAGTTTTGTCAAGTCTGGTATAATGAAATTAGACCCATGAAACAATCCCATGACATTTCGAAAAATATTAGAAGAGCTCGTCTCGCTTCCGGATTATCGCAACAAGAACTAGCAAGTAGGTTAGAAGTTTCTGATAAAACTATTTCTGCTTATGAAACTGGAAGAGCAACACCTCCTGTATCAACATTAGCAAATATCTCCACTATAACTAATACATCTATGTCCAGTCTTATGGGTATAAAAACTGAAATTAAACCACTTCGTGAACTTGGCTTTAATGAAAATATAGTGAATCTTTTTATCCAGTTGGGGATTTTAAAAGAAATTGAAAGAACCGGATGGGTGTTAAAAGGAATTAGAACCCCTGAGAGTGTAGCTGATCACAATTTGAGAACTACTCTAATTGCAATGATATTAGGCAATAGATATAAAGAAATTGACAAACATAAGCTTTTAGAAATGTCTTTAATTCATGATTTGGGAACAATAAAACTAGGCGATGTGGTTACTGAACATGGACTAGAAGTAGTTGGTAACAAAAAAAGTCGAAGAGATGAAGAAAAAAACGTTATTCAAGATCTACTTAAACCTCTTGGAAAAGAAGCAAATAAATATATTAAATTGTGGGAAGAATATGCAGAACAAAAAACCATGGAAGCTAGATTTTTAAAACAAGTCGAAAAATTAGAAATGTCGATACAAGCTCTTGAATACGAAATCTCTGACCGAAGCACCCAAAACTTGAACGATTTCTGGCTGAATACGGAGAAATATTTGGAGGGTCGAGAATTAGAGCCAATTTTCAGAGAGCTTCAGAAGTTGAGGATAAAAATGCTCGAAAGCTAAATAATACGAAAATATATTTAAAAATTGAGAAATGTCTGCATATGTTACAAAGATGAAAAAATGACTTCAAAAACTCTAACAGGTAAAATATTTTGGAATGAGTCTGCCCCTTATTTTGACCGAACCCTATCTACAAAGTATTTAGTTTACCCTTTACTTAAAAGGTTATGTGGAAACGTAAAGGAGAAAAATGTTCTTGACGTGGCCTGTGCTAATGGTGAACTAGCAATATATTTGGCGGAAAAAGGAGCTAAAGTGACTGGTGTTGATTATAGCCAAAGAATGATTCAGAGTGCAATGTTAAAGGCAAAAGCTAAAGGAGTAACAAATATTGAATTTTTTACCGTTGATGCAAGGCATTTAGAATTTCTCGCCCCCCAAAAATACAATATAATAATTATTAATGTTCTCTTACCACATTTGAAACTAAAAAATGATATTGAAAAATTTTTTAAAGGGGTAGAAGAAAGACTTTCAATTGACGGAAAGGTATTGTTAGCAGAACCTCATCCGTGTTTTGATTACCTTTTACGCAAGGAGATCTTCAAGAAAAACCGATCTACAAGTTATTTTGAAAGCGGTAAAGCGTATCAATTTGCGATTAAATTAGCGGAAGGTAAGAAGACTTTGAACTCTATAGCCTATCACTGGTCGATCCAGGACTATGCTTCTGCAATACATTTGGCAGACTTAGTAATAAAAAATATTCATGAACCTATTCCGACGAAAGGCTTAGCCAAGAAATTCCCAAGGTGGTACAAGGAAAAAGTCGCATACCCTTCTTATATAATCCTCGAACTAGGAAAATAAAGGCGATTTTTGGAAACTACTCAGATGGCAAAAAATATATAAATCTTTTGCAAGAATTTAACGAACAAAAATCAGAAGAGGCAAAATTCTTAAAACAAATTGACAAGCTCGAAATGGCTCTACAGGCACTCGAGTACGAGCAACAAGGTCACCCCGCTAAAAGGTTAAACCAATTTTGGGAAAATGCAGAAAAGTATTTAGAGGGAAAAAGTTTGGAACCGATTTTCAGAGAGCTTCAGAGAATGAGGAAGGGGAAAAGTTAATTAAGTTGATAAAGTGATTAAGTTAATTAAGTTAAGAGATTAAAAAGAAGTCATTGACATATTATCCGACGTCTGATATCCTACGTCTAACATCCTACTTAACTAT
>Ga0214473_10000236_pt1 | contig 78236 bp, 56 predicted proteins | sample RVTome_7_FD_203509 | JGI IMG/M metagenome (GOLD analysis project Ga0214473, IMG submission 203509) | Soil microbial communities from uranium-contaminated site in the Upper Colorado River Basin, Wyoming, United States - RVT98D197 | ecosystem: Environmental > Terrestrial > Soil > Contaminated >...
TGCGAAATTCTCCAAAATCATTAAAATCTTCTGTGCTTTTCATTGAGGTATCCTCCAGCTTTGGATACCTCATTCTATTTTCTTTCCATCCTTTACGCTACCGTAAAATCAATTCTTAAATGCCCCCGCCCTCCTTCTACCCCCGCTTCAGCTACCTCTTTGAATATTCCGGGACAAGCGCGGGGTTGATTGTCGATTTCCTAACACCCACAAGCCACGTTCGAGGACTCTCTCCGCTTGTGGGCGCCACCCGTTCAGATAATGAATATTTAATGAATGTTATTGGGGCAAAAAACACCGCAAAATCGTTACCAGTCCCCGAACCAACTATCCCGTTCAATTTAGGCTGAATACTATTGTTATTGTGAGGGTTAAATGACCATTCCCAAGCTCCGAAGGTGGCGGAGTTAAAGGACTTGCCGATCTCACCGCTTCGAGCGCGGCGTTGTCGAGGCTGGAAAATCCGCTAGATGCATCAATAATCAATCCTGAAACTGTCCCCGACGAATCCACCGTGAACCTCAGTCCGACATTCCCCTCCTGCCCCAGACGCTGCGCCGTCGGAGGATATTGCTTGTGACGTGAAATCTCGCCAAGAACCAACGCGGAATATTGCGAACGAATCGAATCGAGATCGGGACCCGGGATATTTGTTTCTACAGCGGGATTATTATCGTCAAACTGTCCATCATTTTCACCAGGATCAGACGATGTCTCCCCTGCACTGCCCGCGTCTCCTGAAACCGACTCCCCGCTCCCAGTCATTTCACTCGGTTGATTTCCCATCTCGACGGGAAAATCATTTACAGCAGGCAGCTCAGATGTGTCATTCTCACTTTCCTGGGGACTATTAAGCGGTACACGCAATCCTGGGGTAATTTCTTTTACTGTTGGATCAAAAACAGGCTCAGCCATTACAAGTTGCGGAGCAGTCTGGACAAGCCGGACGAGCATCGTTTCAGGATTCGGCGCTGCAACCGGATAAAAACTCAGATTCATCAGAATCAAGACGTGCAGCGCTATGCTAAGGAAGATTGCTGTTAAAATTCTGGACATCGTTGTTATTCCTGGCGCTCCCCTTCCGTTTCAATCTCAACTGCAATACCAATTATCCCGCTAGCGCGAATCGCGTTAAGAACATCGACCACAAGCTGCCATTCGGTCGATTTATCGGCGCGAAGCCTCACGATATCTATCTCCCCTGACGCTTTTTCGCCTGTCAATATCGATGTCAACGCATCAAGCGTCACGATCCTGTCATCAAGAAGGACATTTCCAGTCTGATCGATACTCACAATGGCGGCGGGCGATTCATCAAGCTCGCCGGAACCGCTTTCGGGAAGCGCAATCGCGACACTCGGAGGCAGAAACCGCGTGATCAGCATGAAAAATATCAGCAGTTGAAAAATGATGTCGATCAGGGGCGCGATCATGATCTCGGGTCCGCGCCTTTTTGTGCGGAACCGTCGAAGCCTGAGACCGGTATGTCCGTGATAGCTGTTGCTCATTTAAATTATCTCCAAACCCGACCGTGAAAGTTTGTGGATAATTTTCAAAACCGACGACTCGACGAAAACCGCGTAACGGTCGGCGGCACGGTTATAACCCATCCATGCGACAAGCGCGGGTATGCCGATAAAGAGTCCCGCAGCCGTTGTTATAAGAGCTTCCCATATTCCGGAAGCGAGATCCGACGGCGTCACCTGAACTCCGAGATTCGAAATTTCAATAAACGCCCTGATCAGCCCGGTCACTGTGCCCAGAAGACCTAAAAGCGGCTCGACCTGCGCGATTACGTTCAGCATTGTCAGTCCTTTCTCCGCCTCGCTGACAAGCTCATCGGCTTCACGCATCAGCAGCGACTGGTTCACCGCGCCTTCATTGATCGCGCTGTTTACAGCTTTGACAAAATTCGCAGGTTCCGATACATCGAGCTTTTTCCCGGACGCTTCGATCTTTTCGACGACCTTCCCAAGAGCTTTCCGACGTGCCGGCAGTACGCTCAGAAGGAAAATCGCGCGTTCGATTATCAGGTACAGCGCGACAACGCTCCCAAGCATTATCGGCCACATTATTATTCCGCCACGTATGATCCAGTCCATGTTCGGCTCTATCGATTTTTCACTTTTTCACTTTTTCAATTTCGCACGGCAGGAGCGCTTCCAGGTTCGACATCACAGTCTTCGCGAGTTCTCCGAACTGCTTCGCGGTATCGCTCTCCGGCGCGCTCAGGAAAATCGGAGTGCCGTCCTCAGAGGATTTCGCTATCGACGGCTCCAGCGGAATCCTTGCGAGCACATCGACGTGCACGCCCGGAGTTATTTCACGACGTCCCGCATCTGTGGCCACAGGAAAGACCTCGGTTTTCCGGCCGCATGCGGGACATATGAAGTACGACATATTTTCCACGAGTCCGATGATCGGGACATTGACCTGCTTGAACATCGTCCCCGCGCGTCGGACGTCCCGGAACGCGATGTCCTGGGGCGTCGATACTAGCAGAGCGGCCGATGCCTTGACTAATTGCGCGAGCGAGATCTGCACGTCACCGGTCCCGGGAGGAAGATCGATGACGAGATAATCGAGCGGTCCCCATTTCACGTCGTTGACGAACTGCGTCAAGACCTGGTGCAGAATCGGACCTCGCCAGATCAGCGCGTCCTCGTCCCTAGCCATGAATCCGATCGATATCACCGGTATCCCGTGCGCCATGAGCGGCAAGATTTTCTCGCCGTCGCTCATCGGCGGGCCGCTCAGGTTCAGCATGGCCGGGATTGATGGACCGTAAATATCAGCATCCATTAATCCGACTTTCGCGCCCGTAGCCTTCATCGCGACCGCCAGATTCACCGCGACCGTGCTTTTGCCCACGCCGCCCTTCCCGGACGCGACTAAAAGGACCTGCCCGATGTCGGGATACTGCTTGTCCTTGTCAAATACGGGGCACGACCCGTCCTTTGAACTTTTACATCCTTCACATTTCGAATGGTCAACTGACATGACATCCCTTCTTTCGTAAAAATGGACACTCACTATAAACCGAATGGCGTCAAGTTTCAAAGGATAAATGAAATTGTTATAGGTACGGTACCCCACCATTTATGGTGGGTCTGTTGATTTCGCAACACCTAATTAAAAAACCGACCCATGCTAAAGCATGGGGTACCGTTATTTCAACTAAATCTTCGGTGGAGTATTCGTCTGACGTATCGCATCGATTACAAACTGCACATTATAGCCGTCCTTCAATGTCGGGAGGTCCTTCGGTTCCTCTCCCTCGCGAAGCGCCCTCACGATCCTGTCGAGAAGCGGTTTCATAAGATTGGCGCGATAGTCCGGAAGCGCCTGCTCGATTTGGAATTCAGGATCGATCGCTACCTCCGACCTCGACCCGTCCGGCTTAATATAATACAGATTCTCCCCTCCATATCCGTCCCCTCCACCGATTATCTCAAGCGTCGCGTCTGTTCCATACATCCTGATCGAAAACTCCTTTGCGTGGAAACATGCCGACACAAGGACGGTCACGGTCGCTCCATCATCGCGCCATCCAATAATGGACGCGTAATCCTCGGCGGTGCACGGCTGCATCTGACCGTTTTCGTCCACTCTCTCTTTCACATAAACATTTGTCTTGCCGAAAAATTCACCCCATCGCCATCCGAATCGCGAGAACCAGTCGATATGATGGCACGCGAACATTCCGAGGATCCCCCCGCCGAATTCCACCTTGTTCTGCCAGCCGTGAAGCCGACCGGTATTCGGGTCGGCCCAGAAATTGTGGACATCCTTCAGGTCAACACTTCGCTGTTTTCCGATCGCGCCCTGTTTTATCAGCTTAAGAGCCATCAGACGAGCCGGTACGAATCTGAATTCGAAATTGACGGCGGCGAGGAGAGCGTTTTTTCGGGCGATTCCATCCAGTTCCCTGACCTGCTTGTGATTGTCGGCGACAGGCTTTTCCAGAAGGATATGCCTGCCGGCTTCAAGCGCCCATTTCGCGTGCTTGTAATGTTCCGACGGCATGCTGGCGATGGAGACGAGGTCCATGTCGACTTCGGTGAAGAACGAGGAGAGGTTAGTGCCGTGCCATTCGAGCCCGAATTCCGTCGCTGCCTTTTCAGCCTTGGCCTTGTGTCTTGTCAGGACTGCTACGGGTTTGAATTCAGTATGCGCGTAGAATGCCGGCAGATGCGCTTTCAGGCCGAATCCACCCCCGATTATCCCTACCCTTATAACTTTTCCGTTTGTCATGATTTGTCTACCCCTGAATTATAAATTATCACTGCTTCAATATAACCGATTTTTTGTATCGGAAACGCGAATGTTAATGAGCGTGCGTCCACTCTTGTAACGGGTACAATTTGCTCTGCAAGGTACACATCCGATGATTCGCGGCACGCTCACTAACATTCGCGTTTCCGATACGATCAATAACCGACCCACACTGAAGTGTGGGGTACCGGAAATTATACCGAAGATTATGCCGCAAATTATACCGGAGATTATGGGATGTGTATTCAATGGGAAAAATCCGGTACCCCACCATTTATGGTGGGTCTGTTTTTTCATCTAATGCGTGCGCTACTCCAGCAAACCCATCACCACGAGCGCGTTACGCCGCAGGCGCTCCCGTCCCGACCGCCTGAGCGCGGTTCCGGTCGTCAGCTTGTCATATTCATCGTCGGTCATCATGCTGATCATTTGAAGGTCCGGGACCAGGAGACCCTCCCGCGGCTCGAAATCGATATTTTTGGTGGGCTTCGCGAACCTGTTCCACGGACATACGTCCTGGCATGTGTCGCATCCATATACCCAACCGGAAAGGTGGGGTATGTATCTGGACGAAATATGTCCCGGATGCTCGATCGTGAGATAGCTGATGCACGCACGCGCGTTCAGTTGACCGCCTTCCAGAATCGCGCCTGTCGGGCAGCACTCACGGCATTTTTGACATTTACCGCAGTGCGATTCATGAGGTGCGTCAGGTTCAAGATCGAGTGTTGTCAGGAGCGCGCCTAGAAATACCCACGACCCGTACTGTCTTGTGATCAAAATCGAATGCTTCCCTATCCAGCCGAGTCCCGCCCTTTGAGCCCAGACCTTGTCGCGAAACGGGGCTGTATCGACTACTCCCAGGTACCGGGAATCCGCAATTCCTGATTTTAACGCGAGTTCGTCGACCCGCCTTTCCGTCTCTTTCAAAATATTCCGAACCACTTTATGGTAATCGCGTCCCCAGGCGTATCTTGAGATGCGAGGGAAATTCGGGAACCTGAGATGGAGCTGCGGAGTATAATAATTTACGGCTATAACAATTATCGATCTGCACCCGTCGAGGAGCTTTGACGGGTCGTTTCGGATATCGACATCCTCCGCCAGCCATGACATCGCGCCGTTGTAGCGATGATTAAGCCAGCCCGCCAAATCGTCCGCTTCATCGGTAAGCGCTTTCGGCTTCGCGATACCGACAAGGTCGGCGCCCGCCATCAAAGCAACGGATTTTATGTCCCGGGAATTGAGAACGTCAGGAGCCTCCCGGCAAATTTTTCTGAAATTTCCCGAAATAACCTATCTATGCAAGCTCGTAAACTTTATTAACCAGCTTTTCAATAGCCGGTTGGATTTCCTTGATGGAACTCGCGAGCATGTAAGCCGGTGTGGTTACAATTTTATGCTCAGAATCGAAAACGATATCATCCACCGCGCAGTCCACGTGGACCTGGCCCATCTCATTTATATTACCCGCGGTTTTAGGGTCATTTCCAATGGTCATTTTGACGCCGTTGACATCGATAGCGCGAAGCGCCGCCGCAAGGGCTATTGGAGCGATGCAGATCGCGCCTATCGGTTTCTTCGCGTCCACCATCCCCGCTATCAATTTGCCGACCGACGGATCCACGGTGCAGCCTGTGCCCCTTATGGCGTAATTTGACAGATTTTTCGCAGCTCCGGATCCCCCGGGAATAATTAACGCGTCCAGATCGTTCGCCCGGGCACGCGCGGCGTCGGTTATCTTCCCCCTGCTTATCCGCGCGGACTCGATCATCGCGTTACGCTTCTCGGGAACAGGCTGTCCCTTTGAATGGTCGAATACCTCACACAATTTGTTGACCGCAATTGGGATAATCTCGGCGCCCAGTTTGTCAAGGGCAAGGAGGGTCAGCGTCGCTTCGTGAATCTCAGACCCGTCCTGTACCCCGCATCCGCTTAATAACACACCGATTTTTTTGCCCATTTTTAATATCTCCTACGCTTCTCTAATGCAGTAATGAGGTTTACCTACTGAGAATAGCACATTGAGAGGCTTGCCGGAAGATTAACATGAATGGCATTTGATGAAATTTCGATTATTTTTAATTAAGGGACTTGACATCATCCTTTAAACAGGTATACTGGTACTGAAATTCTTTATTTGCAAATGGGGTCAAAATAATGTCGTCAGTTCTAAAAATTTCCGATGCCGCGTCCCTGGCTCTTCATTCGATGGTGATTCTCGCGGAATCGCCGAATGCGCTTGTAACGGCAAAGAAAGCCGCAAGGGACCTCCTCGTTTCGGAAGCGCACCTGAGCAAGGTTATGCAAAGGCTGGTCAAATCAGGGCTTGTCGATTCAGTAAGAGGTCCCGGGGGGGGCTTCAAGCTTGCGAAGCCCGCCAGTAAGATCACTCTTCTGGATGTGTATGAGACCATCGATGGTCCGCTTGACGAGGATGATTGCCTCCTGCATTTGAAAGTCTGCGAGCGGAATATTTGCATAATGGGAAACGTAATAACTGAAGTCAATTCGAAAATTAAGAAATATCTCGCCGAGACTGACCTTAAATGCCTAATCGAGAAATGAGGTTAATGCGTTGAAAATAAAACGTCAGATAGTGCATATAGATGAAGAGAAGTGCGACGGCTGCGGAGTATGCGTCCCGTCATGCGCCGAGGGAGCGATCCGGATTATCGACGGAAAGGCCAGGCTTGTCAGGGACTCCTACTGCGACGGTCTTGGTGCGTGCCTTAACGAATGTCCGCAGGACGCGATTACGATAATTGAGCGTGAGGCGGATTTGTTCGACGAAAACGAAGTTGAAATATATCTGGCGTCGCTGACAGCATCGACCGCAGAGCCTGAACCGGTCGCATGCGGATGTCCCGGCGCCGCAATGAGGACCTTTATTCGTGAGGAGGCTCCTCAGACAGAAGAGGCGGGAATCCCGGCGAAATCGAGTTTGATGTCATGGCCGGTCCAAATTATGCTTGTTCCCCCAACTGCCCCATACTTGCAGAATGCCGACCTGCTCATCACCGCCGATTGCGTGCCGTATGCTCTTCCCGATTATCACAGCCGCTTTCTAAAGGGACGCATTCCGCTGGTCGGATGTCCCAAGCTGGACGACCTCGGATTTTACCGCGCCAAGTTAGAAGAGATATTTAAGATGGCGCGGCCCAAGAGCGTCACGGTTCTTCGAATGGAAGTGCCATGCTGCGCTGGAATTGTACAAGCAGCTCAAGAAGCCGCTACTGCTGCCGCGCCCGAGACTCCGTTCGACGTGAAAATCATCGGAATTGAAGGTGGCGTGCGCGAATTTGCATACGTCTAGTTATCAAACATGGTTCCGTCCCGGAACGTAGACGGGACTCCTGAAAAAAGACCCCCATTTGCTACCAGCTAGCATTGTAGCCCCGCCCCTCAAAAGGCGGGGCAACTATTTGGGGGTTTGGTCGGGTAATGCGTGATTTTTCCTTTATAACACAAAATTAGCGAGCGTATATTTATTTCTCCCCCCTCCCCGCATTTGGATCATCCTCAAAAATTCCTGATTGGATTACAATGGCGTAATATTCTATATAGTTTAATCTATAGATATCTTCAGTTTCTAACCTCAAGTAACAGGTTAAGTCATGCGATATTATCGGTCGAGGCGATGAGCCGGCTTCGACAGACAATTTGTTGCTTATATCTGAAAAAATGCAGAACCAATCCGTATCGCCAATGGAAGACAAATCGACAGTGCAGGTAATACTGCCCTCTGCCTGCAAAGCACAGAGCTCATCGATTGATTGTCTCAAGGCTGCTGCACCCGCTTCAATATCTAAACGAGAGTCAGTCATCAGGAGCCGGTTAATTTCACGGTCAGACAGATTAGATACATCTATACCTAATCTCTGCCATAAATCGTCAACCCGAATGTTCTTCTCTTCCTCAAAGCCGTGAACAGGACTGGCTTTGATTTGCATATTCCCCAGAGTGGTCGAACCACCCATGATTATCCCGCCGAGAAAATCCGCCGCTCGATCCTGGAGTCGAATGTTAGTTGGCAATAGGCGCAGCAACCATCTGCAAATCTCCGACCTGTACAGCGGAGAGCTGTCATACATATTTCTCTGCTCGGGGAATACCCTCCAATGCCACAACAGATGCGCCAACCCGCTATGAAAATCATATGTGGGATATTTATCCCTGAGCATCCTGTTTACCAGGATGAAGGTGGCGACGGCTTCCGGTGAGATATCGTGGGCATTGCAGCTTTCAACGATGTATGGACGTAACGGCAACAGTATCTGTCGAGCCTCCTTAACCGCATTGACATTCTGTTTTGGGATGTTGTCTATCGAAGCATACACTGATTCGGGATTATCAACCTGCCAATGCCCGTACGGCCAGTCATTGAAGCTACCGTCGCGTGAATATACGTAAAGAGCTGAAACTCCGACAATGTCCAGGATAAATATCGCCGAAACAATCCAGATAAAGATCCGGTTTAATGCCCTTCGGACATTGATATTTTTCGATTGCTTAATATTTTTGCGGGTAGTAACCCTGCTAAGAACAGATATAATAATGATCAAATAGGCGGGGCTCAAAAGGGCGAGGAATTCTTTTAATTGCGGCGTGTCTGGATACAGCAAAACAGACAGAATAGCTGTGACGGCAACAGCCACAACTATGCCGATTTTCAGGATTAGCATGTCTTACCCAACCTCCCAATTCGCAATGTTCAAGAATTATGTATTATAAAATAAGCATAAATCCACGTCAAAAAAAAATAATCACTCCTTTACGGCTTTATCGTTCCCCTCTTGCTTATAATTATACCCCAAAAAACATAAATCCTTCCGGATTTTCCATAGGTCCGGATAGGAAACAGAATTTCTATATAGAGGGCTGATCCGCAACGTTCACGGCATTAGTCCGAAGACCTGCTCCACCGGCACCGTGTTTAAAGGGATTATGATAGTTATTTAATAATTGATTGCAGGTATGCGAATAATCTCTCGCACTGAACAGCGCCTTTCCTGACCAAGCGTGTGTCTACAACTGCCAACAGATCAGGTCCATGGGTGAGTTTTCCGTATTTACCTTTGGGGGTTCGTCGGGACGCAGCTTCCAGTGCTGTGATCACAGCGTTTTTCCGCCTCTTTCTAACATCCGCAGTTTCAAATTTTCCCCGATCGAATTTCTCACCATAAAACCTGTTGAGGGCGTCAAGGTCTTCGATGAGCCAAGCTTCCATGCACTCAACCATTAGATGCAGTTGGTCCTCAAGACTCTTGTCCAATTCCCATTCGTCTTTTTTTTCAGCCAGGTGTTGATGTGCTGGTTTTGTAACGGGGCGTTCAGAATCGACGAGTAACAGGACGTTCGCATCCGGTTTCGCAGCTAATTTCTGTAAAAACCATTTGTAAGCAGTCGGTCTTGGACCACTAGCAACCAAATGCCATTCAAAATCATTGTCGAGTGCCCTGGATTTCATCTCGCTTAGAAATGTATCGAAGCCTGTCCTGAATCCGGCTTGTTGCCATGCTTCAACGCCTCCTCCCTCGACATAAATCCAGATTTCCCTCACTACAGGACTCCCCCAAGCTCGCCCTGCAACCATAATTGACCCAGCGAATTGTAATCCTCAAGGAATTTTTCTAGCTCTCCCGATTTTAACCGTTTCATCCGTGTGCCATTTTTACCCCTGTCACAAATAACAACAGACTCCGGCATATCGGTGAGAGATGAAACAAGCAGGTCTGAATGTGTCGTGATAAAAAGCTGGGTCCGTTTGGACGCTTCTTTCAAGAGTTCCCCCAGTATTCGAATCGCGTCAGGATGGAGTCCGATTTCTGGTTCTTCGATACAAGTGACCGGCGCGGGAGTGGGATTCATGAGGATTGCCAGAAGGCAAAGGAAGCGAAGAACACCGTCCGATTGCCTTATAGTTGGAATTGGAGATTTGATGTATTTTTCGTGGAATTGCAGCCATGCGAAAGCGTTGAAATATTCATAAGTTATATTTTCGAGAAACGGATAAATTTTTTGCAGAATCTCCAGCATTTGGCCTTTGATATTTCCAGGTTGGTTTTCCAGATAATTGAACACGCTCGCTAAATTCGATGCGTCATCCAATAAATAGTCCTTTCGGAGGTCAGCCGGTTGAGGATTTCGTGGGGCAAAATCAGAACCTATGGGCCAGCCCTTATAAACAGCGATTTTATTAAAAAAAGTCCTCAGAATGGCAATCTCCGGGTATTTATCATTGTCCATTAGCTGGGCTAACACCGAAATGTTACTGTCGAAGCGAGGGGATTCAACTTTTACTATTTTGCCATTATACAGGGGTGATCCTCTTTTTAGAAGGTAGATTTCTTGTGATTCCTTTTCATTTTCTAGTTGCTCATAAATCGATTCTGACCTGAGCTTGAAAAAGCCCCCAGAAGAAGTGTCAAACCTTAAACGGTAACCGTGGGTGAAATCACCCCATTTCATAGCCACATCGATACTCGCAAAATGATCGGGGCTGTCACCAGCTCCTTTCCATAAAAAGTTATTTACTCCACCCCCGTCATTGAACGGTTTTGTAATGTCGGTTGGGCATGCCTTGAGAATTTTAAGCGCTTCAAAAAGATTCGATTTGCCAGACGCATTTGGACCGATGAATACATTCAACGGAGTTAGCTCCAGATCAATTCCATCCGGTCCGAATGAAAGGAAGTTTTTTAGACGTATGTGCGACAGATAACCGGGTTCAACTATTTGCGACAGCTTCATTGTTCGCCTCCGATTCACCATTATACCCAAAAAACTCTATAAACAACAAAAAAGAAGACCCCTCGACCGGGGTCTTCGCGATGCACTATTTCTTCCCCTTCACCGAGCTTACTTCTGCGACAACTGCTCGATCATCTTGACCACATTCTGGTCCTCGAGCGTCGATATATCTCCGCTGACATCCCGTCCCGCCGCGATGTCCTTCAGTAGACGCCTCATTATCTTTCCCGAACGCGTCTTCGGCAGGGCGTTCGTGAAGATTATCTTCTTCGGCCTCGCCAGTTTCCCGATCTCATGCTCGACATGCTTGGTCAGCTCTTTGATCATGTCCGGGCCCGGTTCGTATCCCGATTCGAGAGTCACGAACGCGTAGATGGCCTCGCCGGTCATCTCGTCGGGAGCGCCGACGACCGCCGCCTCGACAACCTTCGGATGTGCCACTAGCGCGCTCTCGACCTCCATTGTGCCGAGACGATGGCCTGAAACGTTCAGGACATCATCAAGGCGGCCCATGATCCAGAAATAACCGCGCTCGTCCTGACGTGCCGAGTCGCCGGCTTTGTACATCCCCGGGACTTCCGACCAGTATGTCTTCTCATACCGCGCGTCGTCGCCGTAGATGCCCCTGAGCATCGCGGGCCACGGTTTCTTGATTACAAGCAGTCCGCCCTTACCCTTTGGGACATCCTCGCCCAGTGAGTTAACTACAGCGGCATCGACTCCGGGAAGAGGCCGTGTGCACGATCCGGGCACTGTCGGGGTTACGCCGGGCAGCGGCGAGATCATTATCGTCCCGGTCTCGGTCTGCCACCATGTATCCACGATCGGGCACCTTTCGTGTCCGATTACCTCGTGATACCACATCCAGGCTTCGGGATTGATCGGCTCACCGACTGTCCCGAGAAGCCTGAGCGATGAGAGATCGAATCTATCGGCATGCTGCCTGCCCCATTTCATGAACGCCCGGATTGCGGTTGGGGCGGTGTAAAAGATGTTGACCTTGTATTTCTCGGCTATCTCCCAGAAACGTCCCTCATGCGGGTGATTCGGACCGCCTTCATATATCAGGCTGGTCGTGCCAAGAGCGAGGGGGCCGTACACGATGTAGGAATGCCCCGTTACCCAGCCGATATCGGCCGTGCACCAGAATGTGTCCTCATCGTGGATATCGAACACTATCTTGGTCGTATACGCGGTCCCGACCATGTAACCGCCGGTCGTATGTTTGATTCCCTTGGGCTTGCCGGTGGTTCCGGATGTGTAGAGAAGGTAAAGAAGATGCTCCGAATCAAGCGGGATGGCTTCATGTTTTCCGCTCTTGCCCTCGACAGCGTCATGCCACCATATATCGCGTCCGTCTTTCCAGGCGACGGGATTTCCAATTCTCTTTACGACAACGACTTTGTCGACAGAGGGGCAATTTACTACGGCGTCATCGACCGTTTTCTTCAATTCGAGGGGAGCGCCACGGCGCCAGCTCTGGTCGGCGGTGATGACCATCTTCGCCTCAGCGTCGATTATCCGGTCTTTCAACGCTTCCGCCGAGAATCCTGCAAACACTATCGAGTGCGGGGCGCCGATTCTGGCGCACGCGAGCATCGCGATCGGGAGCTCCGGAACCATCGGCATGTACAGGCAGACCCTGTCGCCGGTTTTTATGCCGAGTTCCACCAACGCGTTCGCGAACCGGCAGACTTCGTAGTGAAGCTGCTGGTATGTAAGCGTGCGGCTGTCCCCCGGCTCGCCTTCCCAGATGATCGCGGCGCGGTTCTTTCGCCACGTGGTCAGGTGTCTGTCGATGCAGTTATACGAAATGTTGGTTTTGCCGCCGACAAACCACTTCGCGTAGGGAGCGTTCGTCCAGTCGAGCACTTTGGTGTAAGGCTCGAACCAAACGAAACCGAGGTCCTTATCAACCTTGGCCCAGAAAGCATCCGGATCTTCCAGGCTCTTTTTGTGCAATGCCTCATATTCGCCCATGCTCTTCACGTGGGCGTTTTTTACGAACTCCTCCGGTGGAGGAAAAATCCTTGACTCTTGTAATATGACATCGATGTCTGTTGAAGTCATAGTTTACCAACGACTCCTTCTTGTGATTTTTTTAACTTAGTGCTCAACTGCGCAAATCAACGGCATTTTCCATTCAAGGATGTAACTTCCCGCGCTGATTTCCGAGCAAAGCACCCTACTAATAGCCACTTGCAAGACAATTTTCAAGTGCTTTCGGGCAAAATTGGACGGAAATTGATGTTTTTTGTGAGATTTTTCACATTTAAGTCGGGTTTTAGAGCTTGATTCTGTTTAATTGGGAATAAAAAGGGAACAAACGTTGACCACTGAACCCTTTTTACCCCACATATTACATTCTGGCCGATGTCAAGGTTTGTGAACGGTTGATTAAATAAATAGCAACACTTCAGCCGTGTGAGCGGGCAAAACAATTGAAGGGAAATTGCAACATTAACAGTACAGCATGCCGAATTGGTTCTAATCACAGGAAAATGATTCGCATCGCCTGTGCAGACTCACCATGACGCCGCCTGTATGTTAATCATCGAAAATCCGCCTGTACACATGGCAGTACGGCGATTTTCCGTTTTTCTCATAGTAGTCCTGATGATATTCTTCGGCAGGATAAAACTCGCTTAATCGAGATAACCTTGTCGCGACCTCGTAGCCCATTCCGGTCAGTATTTCGATGAGCCTTTCCGCCGTATTTTTCTGTTCATCGTCATAATAAAAAATCTCCGAGCGATACTGCGGGCCGATATCGGGTCCCTGTCCGTTAACCTGCGTGAAATCGTGAGTCTCGAAATACAGTTTCAACAGGTCTTCGTATGACGTGATCTCAGGGTCGAAAATTATCTCCACCGCCTCAGCATGTCCGGTGGTGCCGCTGCAGACCTCCCTGTATGTCGGGTTCCCCAAACTGCCGCCAGTGAAACCAACGGTTGTGGATATTACCCCGTCTGCTTTGTTGAAATGATACTCGACACCCCAGAAACATCCCGATGCGAACATTGCTTTTTCAAAATTTACGTCCTCACTCTCCCGCATAGCATTTTCATCATCGGTTATTGACGTAGACAACTCTTCTGCCGGGATGAAATTCATGGATATTGAGTTCACACAGTGACGCGTGTTTTTGTCGGTCAGCCCTTCGCCGTAAAACACGTGCCCCAGATGGGCTCCACAGTTCGCGCACGTGATTTCTGTCCGCATGCCGTCCGCATCCGGGACTTTATCAACCGCGCCCGGAACCTCATCATCGAAACTGGGCCATCCGCAGTGAGAGTCGAACTTGTCGGACGATCTGTAAAGCTCAGCCCCGCAACGCTTGCACGTGTAAACACCCTCCGCCTCGTTGTGCAGGTATTCTCCCGTAAATGGTCTTTCGGTTCCCTTGTTAATTATTACATTCTCTTCTTCCGGGGTAAGGTCGTTGTACACGATATTGTCTCCATTCTCTCCATTTCGCATAGATTGTGATCCGGCGTGAGAATAGACCTCGCAGGATGACAGTATTATCAAAAGAAACGCACCCAGCGCCAGTATCAGGACATACCTGAAGCCTGTATTCATTTTTTCCATCACCTTGAATGTCAGATTCCAATCAGTATTATACTACAACCAGAGATAAATATTTACTAAGGTTAAGTAATATTTTTGGATTGCTGCAGGCTCATTTTGGTTCATTATTCGTGATTAAGTATACCCGGCAAACCGTATTTCGACCGCGATCCCTAGGACGTAAAAAAAGGCAGGACTGCGCCTGCCTTGAATTGATTCTATTCAGTACTTGACCTACTTGGGTGTCAGGGAGAAGTTCAGATTCGTAGTTGTCCCATCCCTAATGGAAGCCGGGAGGTTTAATGTCACGTAACCCCTTAGCGACGCCTGAACACTGTGGTCGCCGGTCACTATGTTGTTGATGATGTAGTTCCCGAACCTGTTGGTTTTAATATACTGGCCGGTGTCAATAAGCACAGTTACGTTTTTGAGAGCCTTGCCGTTTAAGGCATTGAAAGCCCTACCGCTCAGATTGCCATAAGTCGCAGGCGGAGGTGGCGGTGGCGGCGGTGGATCCATGCTCGAAACCGCCCGGAGCGCATCCACAAGCCCGTTGCCATACAGGTTGTCAAATCCGGCGGCTCCCAGGTCGGTGGAAGTGGCGATCAGACGCGCGCGGATATTCGCGGGACCGGTCACGCCGGAGGCAATAAGCAGGGCGGCAACGCCTGAAACATGTGGACATGACATCGATGTACCGCTGGCGGAAATTATTCCTCCGCCAAGTTTATCGGATTGGATGTATACTCCAGGGGCGGCGAAGTCTAACGCAGGACCGGTCGAGGAGAAGTAAGCGCGATTGTTGGATGTATCGGTCGCTGCGACGGCAATAACCGAATCGTACCGAGCCGGATATTCCACACTATCGCCAGTACCATCTGCGTTACCGGAGTTCCCGGCGGCTGCGACGAGAAAAACCCCATTGGCCACCGCATTATCGCATGCCGTTCTAAGAGCCGAAGAATCGGAGGTTCCGCCAAGGCTCATCGACGCGACCTGCATACCGTTCGCGACGCACCAGTCGAGGCCGGCAATCAGCCAGCTGTAATAACCGCTGGCGGATGAGTTCAGGACTTTGAGTGAATAAAGCGAAACATTGGGACCAGCCCCGACAACGTCTGTTATGTTAGACGCAGCGCCGACTGTCCCGGCAACATGAGTTCCGTGGCCGTGATCGTCCATCGGATCCATATCGCTGTTGACAAAGTCACGGCCGCCTTTGTAGTTTGCGGATAAATCGGGATGCGCGTAGTCGATCCCGGTGTCCAGAATTGCCACTTTCACGTTCATGCCGGTGTTCCCGAGGGGCCACACCTGATCCGCTTTTACTCTCGTGATACCCCACGGGGTTATTTCAGCCACTGCGTGGACCACGCTGTCGGGCTCGACATAGGCAACCCTGGGATTCCTGCGCAGTGCTTCCACAGCCGTCGGCGGAAGACTTATCGCGAAAGCGGGAATAATGTTAAACGGGATATTGACTTTTCCCCCCATACCCTTGATTAATGCTTCCTCTGCCCTCCCTGGTTTGTTTACAAACCCGACGATAAACTTGTTGTTTCCGATTCCATCCGCATTTCTGGAGTCCTGAACGCTCACGGGATTCGCCGCGTCCCCTCCGGAACAACCCGCGGCAAACGCCAAAATCAGAGCGCTCAGAAGTATCAAAGACAATCTGCTCATGAATCTCATAGTCGATACTCCTTACAATGTTCGTTAAGATTCCGTAAGGGATCTTCCTTCGCCATATTATTCCTATGTACGCTGTTGAACTGCATTATCGGCACTAAACCGAAACCATTTGCCCAATTACGTATTATACCATATTATAGCATTTTATACAATGCTCGCGAAGAAGAATGTCCGCAAAAGGCCTCTTCGAATATCAATCCCGCTAACTGTGTATTGAATAGACCCAAGGCGGGACCAGTCACTAACCGCCACAAGCTACGTTCGAGGACTCACTCCGCTTGTGGCGGCCACCCGGTTTATAGAGTTTACATTTGCAAAAAATGCACACTGAGCGGGATTGGTATAAGTCGCGGAGGTGACGAACATCGCGTTTTAAGCAAGGTTGACAGCGATGTCGCCAACGCAATACATTTGTCTCGGGTTGGGGTTGGGATTAACCAGGTAACCGGCACGACTTTTCGAATCCGGGAATCCGATGCCGACCTAAGAGGACCCAAATTGACAACAGTAATGGGTCAAGGCCGCATACTGTTCCCGTAAGGGATCGCGGACCCTGTGTCAAACCGTATATCTACCATGAACCGTCCGACCAGTGTTTCAGTAAAAAACAGTCAGTCAGTCCGTTCGATGTATGATTGTCGGTTCCGCTTGGATCAAAATCCGTAATCCCGGAATAATTCCCGACAGAATAAATGTCGTAAGAAACAGATCCAGCCATCTTCGTGACAGATTCATTCCCTTCAGCGCTCCCAAAAGTGTTCACCCACATTTTAGAACCGGAGGTGGAATCCAGTCGAGTTACAAATCCATCTGCGAATCCGTTTGAAACCCTGGTGTCATCTCCGGTACCGGGATCGAAATCCACACTGCCCTCGAACATTCCTCCTAAATAAGTTTCAAGAGTTGGTGTAAAACCAACCGCGTACGCGTAATCGTTTCCTGTGGAACCGTACGAGTTATGCCAGAAATAATCGCCATTATAATTAAGCTGAAGAACGAATGCGTCCTGACCACCCCACGAAATACTGTAATGCGGAACTACGTCCGGACTGAAATCCACAGTGCCCGCGAACGAGCCCGCCGCGTTTAATGTCCCGGCTTTTGAGTCAATATCCCACAAGTATACATCTCCAGTCGAAATCGACAGGTACTGCCTGTCCCATAACAGGTTCCCAATCTCGTCAATCTTGAGAATAAATGCCTGCCGATCACCTCCAGTGTTCATCTTCAGTTCAGGAAATTGCGGATTCAGATCAACATCGCCGTTCACATTTGATCCCCCGACAAACACCTGAGGCATAGCGTTCGCCCATTCTACCGCATTGATAGTGGTTTCTCCGGTTCCACCGAAAATCCAGGAACCATTATAAGTTCCGTTAGTGTCGAAAAAAGAAGTGTAGCCGTCAGACTGCCCCTGCGAATCATGACTTGCCACAGTGGACTCAGGATCCAGATCCGCGGTCCCTACAAAATTTCCCCCGACAACTATAGTACTTGTTGATAATTCCATGTCGTTAGCGAGCACATTCAGGGTGCCGCCCCACGTTTTCGCCCAGACATAATTACCATTAGCATCATACTTCGCCAGGAAAGCATCGAAAAATCCTGCGGAACTCCTTAGATGAGTGTCGGGACCGGGATCGAAATCCATAGTCTCCGAAAAATACCCGCAGATATAAACATCATCGCCAACTACTTCAAGGTCTGTTATCGCCTCGATACCCGGCCCGCCCATCGTAATTGTCCATATTTGCCCGCCCGTTAAATCAAATTTCGTGACAAAAATATCCGTTAATCCTTCCGAATAGGCATAATCTCCTCCCTTTCCGGGATCGAAATCTATTCCGGACGCATCGACATCATAAAACCCTCCAACAAAAACATAATTATCATTTGTCACTCCCACTCCCCAGGAGCTGTCCAACCCAACTCCTCCCCATGTTTTTACATAACCGGAGTTGGGACGTACTTCCAGGTCGTAAACGTAATATGACTCGTGAACCAATGGAGGTGTAGGCGGCACGTAATTATCGACCACTTTGATAAGAACTTTGTAAATCCCGGGCGGTGCAGCAAGGTTGTTCGTAACTTCCACCAGCCAGGAGGAATATTCCGGATCCGACGATTGAAAAGCCAGACTAACGGTTCCGGTGAAAAGTTCCGGGCATTCCACTGTCGGCGTACCGTGGGTTGAAAAACCGCCGTGGTCATAGACCTGTACAGTAAGGTCAGCATAACCGCCGATCTCTGACAGCCCCGGGCCATCTTCAGCAACTCTGATCTTCCACGGTTCGGGCATATTTGCCTCTGGAGGAAAGTCGATCTCAGGATCAACTACCGGATTAACAGTCGGGGGCACCCAGGACGCATCGACAGCATAGTTGAAAATAAAAGTTGTCGGCATATCGATAATGAATCCGTTAGTGAGCGTATCTCCGGCAAGGAAAACGTTTCTGGGATTGTTGCTCGGAAGAGAAGAGCTAAAAGTCCTGTACCCATTCAGGGTGGTCATGGGGTCCTGAACCGACCCGAATTTACCCTTGTAATAACCCTTAAGTGGACCATCGCCCATTGTAAAGATATTATAAAGAGGTGTGTATCCATTGGCATTCATTAACTCCCCTTCTCCGCTAAGCCTGTCAGATACAACAAGGCCTGCCTCAGGGAAAAAATGTGACCCTTCAAAAATAGATATGCCCCTGACATCGAATCCGCTGAAATTTAAATTTTGGAACGGATGCTTGATCTGAACATCGAATAATACCGTGCCATCGCCCATGGGAGTCCCGCTGAGGATTTTGAGACAATTTGTGCACGGCCCGCCTTCAAGGAACTTAAGAACATTCCAGTGACCCATGGTCTCACGTATGGGAGTAACTTCGGTGGAATTGTCCTCAGGATTGTACCTGACCTGCCAGAATCCCCAAAGGTAACGATTGTCGTCACGGGGGGACGCATCGCTAATTTCATTCTGGATAACAGAATTTTGGCCGGGGTCCGATGGGTTGATCGGATTGATATCCGCATTCCCGGAGCACGATACCATCATAAACACGAAAAACAACCCGGGAATCAACATGGTGTTTCCATTTCTTATCATATAGCCACCTCATGGGATCCGATATTCTACTTAGCTTAAGTTAAATTATAATGCGCAAGGATGCAATTGTAAACCGAGCATTAAAACAATCCAACGCTTTTTGTGTTTCAGTGGCTGGATCACATGAAAAAGCCCTTCGGCTGGTAACCAAAGGGCTTATATTACATTTACTATCCGATCGCTTTCAGATGAACCGAAGTCCGAGAAAACACGCACGAAAATCACCAGCAACCGTCAGGCATGTACTTGACCAGAAAACAGTCGTCACCACCAATGCACACGTGATTGTCCGAATCCTCAAAGCACGGGGCTCCGACAGGGGCAAATTCCACAAGTCCACCTTCGTAGTAGCCGCAAACAAATATGTCCCCACTTTCAGCGGCAGCGACACAAATGGCCTCATCATAGTCACCACTGCCCCACGTTCGAGCCAGAAGAAAATTCCCGGATGAATCGAACTTGCTGAAGAATGCGTCTTCGTAACCGTTTGTCATGTGCGGATCAGAGCCGGGACCGGGATCGAAATCCACAGTATCGCTTTCGAAACTGCCTGCCACAACGATATTACCGAGTTCGTCAGTGTCCACCCCGTAGCAGTCGTCATCATCTGAACCACCCCAGGCGAGCGCCCATTGGTATAAACCTGATGAATCAAACTTGCTCAGGAAACAGTCTCCCTCCCCGTTCGAGGAGCGCAGATCAGTTCCACCACCTGGGTCTAAATCAATATCAACTCCACCGAACCAACCTGCCACGTACAAGTTTCCCAAACCATCGACAGCAACGGATCGTGCTCCATCGTCGTCTGCTCCACCCCAGGTTTCAACTCCAAGGAAATTGTCTTCGTCATCGAACCTGCTCAAGAATGCGTCCAGTTCGCCATTCGAGCCCTTGGTAACGTTGCCTGGACCCGGATCAAAGTCTACTGAGCCCCCGAAGGAGCCTGTTACGAAAACTATTCCCGTGTTACCGACCGTAACACCCGCCCCCCAGTCCATGTCACCAGCGCCCCAGGTGCCGGCCCAACCGAAATTGCCGGACGTGTCAAACCTGCTTAAGAATACGTCATACCCACCATTCGTGCTGTGCAGGTCGTCATCCACCGGATCAGGATCGAAGTCCATATTTACCGCATCGAAGTAACCTGTAAGATAGACATCCGTCTGACTGACCGCTACAGCTACAGGGGATATATAACCGCCACCTCCCCAGGTTTTGGCCCAGCACCAGTTGCCATCCGCATCGTACTTGCCCAGGAAGAAATTAAATCCCGCACTGGAAGTATGGATATCAGATCCGGGACCGGGATCAAAGTCGATTGCACCCTGGAAGTAGCCGAAAATGTAGAGATATCCTGCATCGTCTATTGCTATTGCTTCAGCACCGCAGTAGTTCTGGTAAGCTTCATTGCCCAACTTAAGGTCCAAAACCAGTTGCCCGGCAGGATCGTACTTGTGGATCATTGCCAGGGAATAGTCGCCATCATTGTAATGATACTCAGTGCCAACGACATAGGAGTTACCTTCGGCATCTACAACTACGCTATCAAAGGAATCATTCGAAACATCACCCCAGGTTCGAGCCCAGCCCCCCTCCAGAATACTGAAATCAGCGTCGGAGACGTCGAACACCAATGGGTCATCAGCAGACTTGGCCATCACGCGTACTGTGTCGGATATGTCACCGGCAACATCCCATAAATAACTGCCTGTGTTGGAGACATCCCCGGCTATAAGGTTGCTGTCTGAAACGAAATTGTCCGTCGAATAGAAGAGATCGACATTCCCGGTAAGACCGTACGACAGCCAAGTGATTTCTTCCGATGAAGTGCAACTCCATTCTTCTCCGCCATTCGGAGTCAGAACTCTTATAAAAGGCGGCGGTGCCACAATGCTGAAATCGCTATCCGATGTGTCGGACATGGATGGACCTGCTGAAAAGATTCGAACGCGAACGGTGTCTGAGAGGTCGAAGGGAATTTCCTGCCAGATGAAACTTCCGTCGTTCGGCGTGTTGGAGGCTATCACATTGATATCCGCAATGAAATTATCCTTTGAATACTCAATGTAGACCGCCCCGCCAGTCTCAGAGCTATCCCACGTAATTTCCCAACTCATGTATCCTTCGAGCTGCTCGCCGCCGTTCGGGCTGGTTACATCAATCCAGGGCGAGATAATTCTGAAGTTGTTATCCGATGCATCGCTGACACCCTGAACGTCCGCGTCGCCTACCCTGATCCGGCAGTTGTCGCTTGCCGCTGCCAGCGGAATCGGGTCCCATGTGAAAATACCGGTATTCGGTGTCGATGGTGTGATAACGTACGAGTAGTTGAACCCGTAGTTCAGCGAAAGCTCTATGATGATGTTCTGAATCTCGGGATCCGCGTCCCATGTGATGTCCTGGGAACTCCCGACATCCCATTCTTCACCACCGTTTGGAGTCAGGAGGGTGATCGAAGACATCGTAACCGTGAAATCGGCGTCCGAATCGTCATAGATATCGAAATTATCGGCATCCAGGACCCTCACCCGATCCTGTGTGCCCGCAGCGCCGGCCGGAATGGGGTCCCACATGTAACTGCCGTCATTGGGCGTTGGAAAGGTTATGAAATTGTTGTAGCTCCCGCCGGAGTTCACAGAATAGAAAATCATGACACTCGCGATTCCCGGGTCCGCTTCCCAGATGATCTCCCCGGATTCGCCAACCTCCCATTGTTCGCCGCCGTTCGGCTGGATCACTTGAATCCCCGGCAGGGCGACCCCGAAATCAGCATCGGAGGTATCGTAGATGCTGAGATTGTTCAGATCCGAAATCATTACCCGACACCCGTCCCCTACGGCTTCCGCAGGTATAGGACCCCATGTAAAACTGCCGTCGTTGGGTGTCGACGGCGTTAGCATCTGCGGGTAATCGGCGCCTGAATTGACGGAAAGGAAGATCGATACATTCTGGATACCCATGTTCGCGTCCCAGGTAATATCGTTGAAACTGCCTGCTTTCCAAACCTCACCGCCATTCGGACTTATCACCTGTATCCATAGCGGCTCTTCACTGGAAACCGCGACCGGGTATCGGAAACATGCCGCGATCTTGTCCGTATCGGCTGCGTTCGGAACTCCGAGTGGATTTGTATAATCCGCTGTGGAGTCTTCAACAATCACCCACATCTCGTTTCCCACAGTGTCGATGATATTATCCGCGGGGATCTCGACATGGAATGTATTCCAGTGTTCTCCGCTCGCTGAAGGGGTCATCTCGGCGGGGCTTAATGAATAGACCGACGAAAGAAGCGAACTTTCGATCCTCACAGCGTAATCTTCCATCACACCGGCAGTAAGTTCGGCATTCCAGTCGAAAACGGAGATGTCGAGGTTCAGGTTTCCGCCATTGTTTGAGCCATCGACATACCAGACGTTACTATTGTCCTCAACATTGACGCATACCGCCTCCTCAGCATGCGATGGATGGAACTGAGGGGCGGCGCTGGACCAGTCGGCTACAACAGCGTAGCCATACTTGATTCCCGGCACCGGAATTGGGAATCTGATTTTGTAGTTTCGCGTATTTGACGTCCCCGCAAGGAAATATCCGACCTGAGGGTCGCCGGAATTGAGGTAATCCCAGAGATTCTCATTATTCCCAAGGCCGTCGCCGAAGTATTTGTATGGGTTGAGCGTGGCGGTACCTGAATATCCGGACGATGCCAGCTTTCCGGGGACATAACCGAATATGTTCGGAACCATGAACTCCCACGGATTGAACCAGCGCGTGTAGCCGTCGGCATTCAGCAGGATCTGGCCTAATCCCTCGCTGGCGTACAGGAGGTCCGGATTGTAAGAGAGCGCGCTCTCCCCGTTACCGATAAACACTCCCCGCACATCATAGCCATCGTATTCGTGCAAGCCCATCGGATGCTTGATGGTAACATCCATGTCGAGGTCAATATAACCGGTTCCGGGAGTAGTCCCGTTGAAACCGACCGTCACGCCGGTCGGGCTGTTGTTGAGGAACTTGACGACATTCAGAGTAAATTCCGCTGTCCGGTTTGGGGTCACTTCGATCGTTTTGGAATCCGTATTGAAAAACAGATCGAAATATCCCCAAAGGACGCTTTGATTCTGCGGTTTAACCGCCTGAGATTGTTGTGCGGTTTCATCCCCCAGCACAGGCAGGATCGGGTCACCGACGCCGGTACATGAGATGATAGTGAATAACAGGATGCTAATCACAAAGAAAAATGAGAATCGAGACATGAGATCCCCCTTGGGCAGAAGTTGGTCAAACACCAATCGCACTTGGATTCTGAATGAATTTCAACCGAGAATGGTACACTGCAATAATGAATTTTGCAATTGAAATCGAATAATCCAAATACAGGGACTGTTTACGCAAGAGTGGTCAGCGCAGGTCTTTATCAGGCATGAATAAATAGATACGATGGTACTTAGGGCTGGTTAAATTTCGTCGAAACGGGTAAAATAACGGCATGTCAGAAATTAATAACAGCGGTACTGAACAACCACTGAAAACCATAGATGAAAATTGGGTTGTGGAATTGGATACTGAAAAATGCACCCTCTGCGAGGCGTGCTCACGCAAGTGCCCGACCGCAGCATTGCGCATGGTCCGTAATGACGGCATTCAGGCGCTATTTTTCAAACAGTCCGAATGTATCGGTTGTACGGGCGAGACAAGCTGCGTGGTAATCTGCCCCGAGAAGGCGATATCCCTTTACAAACTCGAATCCGGCGAAAGCAAAGATGAAGAGGTCAAGCTCATCGAGTGCGAGATGATCCGCTGCGCCTATTGTCATGAGTACTTCACCCCGGACATAAAGATCGAATCCATTGAGAAAATGGGACTCGGCCACGACGTAGAGAAAACGTATTGTCCCATTTGCAGGCGAACCAATCTTGTGGTGAAATTCATTGAAAAAAAGATGGGCCCCGGTACACACGCGGAGTACAGGTCGCAAACGGACATAATTCGACGGGCAAAATTCAGGCTGTCTCAGGAGCAGGAAGAGGAAAAGGAGAAGGAAAAATTTTGAACCTATCCGGGATGAAAGCGGGGACTGGCACACCGATTTCGCCATATATATGTTAACAATCTGTCATAGAACTTGATTGGCGAAATCGGGGTGCCTGTCACCGCTAGAAGATATAATAAATTGCGCACCAGTTTAATCCAAAACCATCACTCTCCCACAAAAAAACCCGCCCTCGTCAGGCGGGATTATTTTTTCATTCTAGCTATATATTCAGATGTTGCCCGGAGGGACCTTCCCGACCATGGTCTTTGGATCCAACTTAGTGTTCAGCCTGAATTCGAAACCGGAAATGTTATATGAGGCCCTCATCCCCACGGACACGATACCAAAGCGAAGGAGCATTCCGCCGATGAGAGCCAGCATGCCGGCGAGAATAATCATGCCCGACGTGCCTCCGCCGCCCTTCGCCGCGATGACAGCCAGCATGAGCAGGATCGGAACCAGCAACCCGAGGACCACATCGCCATAAACAAAGCTAGGTTTATGTAAAAGCATAACAACCGGGTCTTTGGATCCGGGGAGCTGGTAGGCTGAGTAAAGGAAGAAGAAAAGCACGACCGCTTCGCCGACCAGAAGTCCCAGCGCGATCAGCGCCAGTTTCTCCGCGACAACCGGGTCGATGGGTCCGCCGACACCGAGATTATTGATCAGAAGGACCGAGAACAGGCCTGTCACCAGCGCCGAGAACATGAAGAGCACAGGCATGATGCCCGATTCCCAGAACGGAACGCCTTTCGACGCGCTGAGCAGAGCTCCGGTGTAGAGCATTGTGCCGAGCGCGCATATGATCCCGAGTACGGCGACGAAATTAATTCCCTGGTCAGCCCCTTTTCCCATGAAGATGGCGATTATATGAATAAACGAGAACAGCATGAATAAGCTGATGAAAATCACGCCCCGGGATATCCACGATGTCTTAACCTTGCTGGGGGTCAGGTACGCATGCAGCGGCGAGCCCAGATGCGCCACCAGGAACAATGTCCCGATCACAACGGTGGGAAGGCTCAGGACAACCCCTATTTTGGCCAGGTCCGGCCATCCCATGAAACCGGCAAAGGCTCCGAAAACATACGCTCCGGATCCCACACCGCCTAGAAACAGGTAGACCGCCACCATCCAGTTCCAGCCCTTCTGTAGTCGAGCTTCTATTTTATAATCTTTCATGCCCATGTCCTCTCATTTTTAAGTTCGTTAATTGCTGCTTTTGTACTCCATTCGACTTCTACTTGCCACCCCGCTACCGAACGGGCAGATAGTAGACCTTTGGTTTGTTTCCATGCTCGGGGTTCAAAGGCATTCCCCTGTATGTCCGGATCAGCACCGAAATTTCGCTCTCCGGATCGTCGAGGTCCCCGAAAATTCGCGCTTTTGCGGGGCAAACGACAACGCAGGCTGGCTTCTCAATGCCATTGCTCCTTCGAACAGTGCAGAAATCGCATTTGGTATTGACTCCGACTCCGGACCTCTCCTCCCACTGTGCCTTGGCGAATTTCTCGTATTCTGAAAGGGGAAGGCCCTCCGGAAAATAGCTTTCCCACTTCTCGACCATGTACCGGGCGCCGTAGGGACACGCCATAGCGCAGTAGTTACAACCTATGCACTTGTTCTTGTCGACATGCACCACGCCGTCTTCCGATTTATAGGTGGCTCCGGTTGGACAGACCGTCTCGCAGGACGGCTCCTCGCACTGCATGCACAGCACCGGAAGCGGCTGACGGACCGTATTCGGGAACGTGCCGCTTTCACCTCTCAGTACGCGCGCCCAGAAAACGCCTCGCGGCGTGAAATTTTCGGTCTTGCACGCTGTTACGCAAGCCATGCACCCGTAGCAACGTTTTAAATCGATGACCATACCCAGTTTTTGTGTTTTCGTAGCTGTTGTTGGCATTTTACATTTCCTCTTGATTTGCGGCTACTTCGGTTACTTCACGATAGCCCGTCTCCCGCGAAAAATCGCTCCCGGGAAATTTCCGTTATTTCATGGGATAAATTTTAACACGGCAGCAGATGTCCTGGTTCAATGTTAATGGGTCGGTGTGATCCTTATCCATTTCCACAAGGTCGTTGAAGAATGTGCCCTTGTCTTTGGCAATCGGCTGATAGTCGGTCCAGTGACCCGCGACAGCGGCGATGGCAAGATGGTGAGGCTCGATGCCCTCGGTAAGCGCGACCCAGCCTTTCACCTTATGGCCGGACGGATTCTCGATCCAGACCCAGTCGCCCTCTTTGATCCCTTTTTCCGCTGCTGTTCGCTGGTGCATCTGCACGGCATAGACATAGGGATCTTCCTGAGACAATTCATCCAGAAGCGGATTCTGCTGCGTCAGCGAATTAGTGTGAATGACCGACCGCCAATAGAACGTGTACATGTCGAACTCAGGCGGATTTTTCGATTCGACATGACTCGGGCAGGGGTACCAGTCGGCGAGCGCCTTGAAGCGGGACCAGTCGAGATCCAATTCATGGCCCGGGCCCACACCGAATGACTTCATCAGTTTCGATATTTTCTCGCCCCCGTCGATGAAGTACTCGAAATAAACCGGAACGCGGACCGGGAGGAACCATTTCCAGTACAGGTCCTCCTTCTTCTTCGGCCACGTGAATACGCCTCGTTTCTTAAAGTACTCGAGATCGTGTTCCTCGCCGAAGCGGTCCTTGAGAAGACGGTCACAGATTTCTTCCCACGTGTACTTCACGCTGCCGTCCTCTTTCAGCTTGTACTTCTCATCCATGGGGCCGCCATACCGCATTGGAATTGTGTCGTTGAGGCCCTTGTAGTATTTATGAATGATGCCCATGCGGTCGCAGATGTCCAGCATTACTTCGTTGAAGTCGCGGCGCTCATAGAGCGGCTCGACAACCGGTTGACGAACCGTCCAGCCCCAGTCGTCCTCACCCTGCGGATGAGAGAATGTTGACGGGAAGCTGACTGCCGGGGTGAATCGTTCCAGAAAGCACGTGTCGGGAAGAATGACGTCGGCGACTGCGTCCTCAAATTCGGTGATATAGAGCTGGAACGAGAAGATGAAGTTGAATTTTTTCAGGAAATTCTCCGTCACGACCTCTGCGTTACCCATTGTCATGATGGAGTTGGATCCGAAGTTGAGCATGATCTCCGGCCGATATGGAATTTTGAACTGCTCCAGAAGATCGAACCACTTGGGGCTCATGATCGTGATGGCGTTGTAAATCGACGTGGGGAACATGTCGTGCAGATCGAGCCTCTGCGGTGGCTTCGGCTCGTGCAGCGGGTAGGGAAGATGGTCGTATACCCATGCGCCGCAGACCATAAGGCCGTCGGGACAGGCATGAGGAATCTGGTACGGCTTCCCGGTGCCCTCGTAACCGCTTCCGACAGCCGCGCCGAGTCCCATGGCCGCGCCAACAGTATCGGCAGCGCCGACAATGTGGTTGACCATGTCGATGGACAGGCAGGTCCAGCCCGAATTAACGTGTCCCTGCGAGCCTCGGAAGAAGTGAGTTGCCACCGGACGTCGCGGTACCTTTTTGGGACCTTTGCTCGTCTGTACTGTTACTGTTGAGCCGATCTCGGCATGCTCGCCGAATTCCTTCGCGATGCGGCTGAGCGTGGCTGCCGGAACGAGAGAAATCTTCTCAACATATTCCGGCGTGTATTTTTTCACGTGCTCCCTGAGAAGGTGCAGACCCGTGGGGCACTTCTCTCCATCAACATCGTACTCCCCAAAAATCGCTACCTTGTGGGCGACATCCTCGTATTCTACCCTCGTCACCGACGGATCGTCGAAGACCTTCACACAATTGTCCTGAAGGTCCCAGACCTGGGGCTTGTTTGTCGCTTTATCTCGCTTATATCGTCCATCCGACTTGCTAACCAGATAAGGAGCGTTGGTTTTGTAAGCCAGATATTCTTCGTCGTAGAGTTTATGCTCGTTGAGCAGGCTGTTGACCAGTCCGAGCGCGATGGCTCCATCGGTCCCGACCTTTGTGGGCACCCATTCCCACGCTTTTGAAGCCTGAACGCTCTGGAAGGGGTCAAACACCACCGTCTTGCCGCCCCTGGCGCGGCAATCGGCAGCCTGTGTCGCGTTCATTACCGCGGAATGGCCGGCGCCATGACCCTTGGAGCAGCCGAAGTTCAGGGCGTAGTTGCAGTTCGCGAAATCTGGAATGATCGACCACGCCGCATGCATGATGCCGTTCATGAAATGCGCGCCGTTACCGCAGTGGATTCCGCCGCCGGACACCCAGTAGTTGGGCGTGCCGTATGATTTCATAAACCCTATTACCCCGAACCGGATTTCGGAAGCCTGGGTGGTCGTCGCCTGTACGTAGACTGACCGGGGATCCCTTGAAGCTGTATCTTTCAGTTTCTTTACAATGATATCCAGGGCTTCGTCCCAGGAAATTCGCTGCCACTTGGGATCGACGCCGAGGCCCTTCTCCGGATTTCCGCGCTTGAGCGGATAGTTAACCCGGTAAGGATCATAAAGCAAATGAGGAGAGGCGATTCCCTTTGCGCATACCGAACCTCGTCCGGTCGGTGCATCCGGGTTGCCCTCAATCTGTGTGACAATCCCGTCCTGACGTCTGACCTTGATCCCGCACATGCAGTAACATTGACCGCAGCACGTTGGAATCCAGACGTCCTCCTTAACTTGGGTACCCGTTGTCATAGATTTTTTGCTCCCTTCTCTTGATTGTGTAGTGTTTCACAAGTAAACCTTGTGAGACTGAATCGCTATTATACTAACTGTATCCAGCGTGTCAAGTGAAAATAAACACATAAACCATCAACATTTCTGAATTTTTCCGGTTTTTCATGATAATAACATTGTATCTTGCTTATGTATTAATGAATTCAATTCAGTTATGTGCCGCCTGTTCGGAGTTTTCTATCCATGCCGGATCCCCAAACCATTTTTCAGGAGTTATAACCGAAAGTTGTGTATGAGCAAGATAAGAAAGGTGGCGTACTTCACACTATGCAGCGAATAGATGTCTGGTCACTTAACCTACTAAGCCGCGCAATAAGAAGGTATTTTTTCGGGGATGGGGACAGGCACCTTTTCGCCCGGAACTTACAGCATAATTCGAGTTTATCGTGCGAAAAGTTGCCAGTCCCCTTTTTACAGAATAATTCACAAACAATGCGCGGCTTAGTAAGTTGGTCCCAGGGACGAAAAAAAAAATCGGGAGAACTCCGTCTCTCCTCTTGTGTTTACTTATCATAGATGTCGCGGTTCTGCAAAAAAGAGCGCTGTTAACAACAGAACCGCGACAATTATGGAGCGGATTGGCTTTCCGATGGCTGAGGGTTATATCTCTTCGAAAAACACAAGCACCGACTTGACCTCTTCATTTTCATCCACCGTTACTTTCGGTGTGCACCTGACCCTGACCGGCTTTCCATCCGCGGAAATAAAGGTAATGTCGCAACGGACATCATTCTCAGTCAGCACAGTATCGAACATCTCCGTGAAATGTTCACGTGAAGGCTCATCCATGAATTCACTGATCTTCCTGCCGATCATGTCAGAAAGTTTGTACCCTAGCGCGCTTAACGCCTTCGGATTCACGCCAAGTAGCGCTCCGTCCTCATTCATCACCATGACTGGGGATGGGTACGAGTTGAAGAGGCACTCGAACCTCGTCGCCATGTCGGAAAGATTATTCGCGTTCTCCATAGACGATGTTATATCGCTTGCGAAAGCGCACAAGTATTCCTCTCCGCCAATCTTCACATGATGAGTGAAAACCTCGACGGCAAGAAGGGTGCCGTCCTTCCGCTTGTGACGTGTTTCGAGCCTTTGCATGCCCTGCTCCCGCACCTCGGTGAAATGGGGTCCCCATTCATCCGCTGTGTACCATGGGTCGATATCGGGCACTCCCATCTTCAGAAGCTCTTCACGTGTGTAGCCAAGCGAATCCACAGCCGCTTTGTTGACATAGTGAAAGGATGCATCGGAGCCAATGAGAAACACCGAGCAGGGACAATTGTCCGTTACGAATTTAAAAAATGTCTGTTCATCAGTGCGAGATAATGTTTCCCTGGATTTTACTTTACCCATGCTGTCCCCTCCGGATAGTAGTAATTGTCGGAAGATACTACCTTTTATCCTTTTACATTATAAATGAAATCCATTAAAAGAATACTATTTTTTTTAATTTATTCATTTTTTTGTCGATAAGTAAATAATCAATTACTTGATTCGGCGAGGGATTATGTAATCAATGTCTGAGAATTGAATATTTACTGACCGTTTCTTTGAAGATGGCTGCGGAATGGATGATAGAGCGGACGGGACAGGGCTGTTGAAAATTCGCGAATTCTCCGTGCCATGCCCAACTTTTGTCGGAGCGTCAGCGGAGACATAAGTTGGGCATGTTGCTGGAACCGGCATCTATAGCGGCATGCCCAACAGGCTCTGGAAGCCGTGTTGGGCATGGCACGAACCGGATTTTCAATTGGCTGGGTTTGGATTTCCACTGTTGCAGAAGTCCCCGGAGGCTCGCGGTCCTGATTAGCTTGACCTTAATATTTCACCCTGATCGTGTAATTCAGAACTGTCTCGCCGTCCGCTTCGACCGGGATTTTGAACTCAAGAGTCGACGCGTCCTTCTTTGCCCACTCCAGACTGCTCTGGGTTACTTCCCAATCGCCACTGACACCGGCCCAATATAAAACTTCGACCGCTTCATCTTTATGGTTCCGCACTGTAACCACGTAATCGTACTCCCAGACCTGCGATGAAATCTCCCTCGTATCCTTAACAGACCTTTCACCAACGATGTCGAACGCTTCCCCAAGATAAATCTCGATCTCCTCGTCCTTCGGTGTGTGATCGATCCGGTCCTCGCCGATAAATTGAAGCGACCCGGATGAATCCTCCTTGTAAACTCTCAAGATGCCCTTTGGAAGCGGGATTCCGAGTCCGTTTCGCTCCTCGTTCATGAATTTCAGCCTTATCTGAATCTTAGCCTCTGCGGTATCATAGGCATCGTATAAACTTCCCGACGGCGAAAAAACAAGAATTTTCTGAACGCTAATACCCTCCCCCTCAAGGAGGTTTATCTGTTTCTGCTCGTTGTTGAGGACTGTCGCAGGACGCTGGAGCGTGTAAAGATGATACTCGAAAAACGATTCCTCGACGAAACCACCTCCCCCACCGCCGCCGTTCATATAACTAAGCGACCTGAGTTCCTCTCGATACCGAATTTCTGGCGGGACGCGGTGGATCGTGCCTGCGACAAGCTTCAGCATTGCGTTGTTGTAACTCGCGCCCGATGTGTTGTTGATCGTCACCCAGCCCGACAAATCCAGAACATCGTCATTCTCATTGACAACCGCGACATAATTCGCCTGCCATGACATCCCGCTCGTGAGATACGACATCTCGCACTCGTTACGTCCTTCACGTTTCACGTCGAGTGTCCATCTGAGGGTCGGGCGGGTAAGCAGGCCGTCCGGGAGGTCCTCGAATTTCACGTCTACAGGATTCTGGACAATCTTTACGCCCTCATCACTGAGAATTACCAGGCTTCCGCTGTAAGAAAGGAGTGTCCCTTCTATCTCCCTCCCGTCGCTTGTCTTGACCGAGATCGGCTTATCGATGTGCTTTTGATACAGGACATTTACATCGACAAGATCGTATTCATAATTCTGATCGAGCACCTCGACAGAATTCGCGTTTGTGTTTGAGACGAAGCGAACGCTTGTCGGGTCGATCGATGACGCGACATCCATGAATTTCAGGTCGACCTCGCCGCCGGGAAGAATAATGCTCCTCGTGTCCTTTACCAGTCCCGTCCCGTCGTTGTAGACCGTGATTTCAAGACCCACCTGATCGTCGGAGGTTGTAGTCACCTGCCCTCCTGCGAAAATTCTGCCGGGTGACAGGAGAATGATAGTTACGATCACCATCAGCAAGCCCACGACAGACAACCCGACAGGTTTTATGTACTTTTTCACCATGACTTTGTCAATCGTCATCAATCTACCTCCTTATCGTGTATTCCAGGACCGTCTCGCCGTCGACCGCGACAGGAATCGCGAACTCCACCGTGCTTGCGTCCTTTTTATTATATGGGAGCGTGCTTGTCACGACCTCCCAGTCGCCCCAGACATAATCCCAGTACATGACCTCGATCGGGGATGTCTTGTGATTGCGGATTGTCACCTTCACATCGTATTCATAAATATTTCCCTTGTAGAAACGACGATCCATAACCGCTCTCTCGCCGACAATGTCGAACGCTTCGCCGAGGTAAACATCGATTTCCTCGTCCTTGGGAGTATGGTCGATATTGTCCTCGCCGATGAACTGGAGCGAGCCGGATGAATCCTCCTTGTAAACCCTCAGAATGCCTTTTGGAATAGGAATCCCGAGCCCGTTCTCTTCGGAGTTTTCAAATTTCAGACGTATACCGATTTTACCCTCTGTTGTGTCACCGATGCTGTAATAATTTTGCTGTGGATTAAATACAAAGATTTTCCTAACGTCGATTCCTTCGCCTTCCAGAAGGCTAATCTGCTTCTGCTGGTTGTTGAGGACTGTCGCTGGACGCTGGAGTGTGTAGAGGTGATACTCGAAGAACGATTCCTCGACAAACCCCGGAGCGGCAGCTGACCTTTCCATCATCAGCATTTCTCCGTCTCGTGATTTGTATTCTACAGTTTCAGGTGGAACGCGATGCACTTCACCCGCGACCAGTTTTAAAACAGCCTCGAGAAATGACGCTCCGGATGTGTTGTCGATCGTCACCCAACCTGAAAGGTCAAGAACATCGTCATTCTGCCCGACAACCGCGACATAATTAGCGCGCCAGGAAATTCCGGAAGTGAGATAACTCATCTCGCACTCATGTATGCCGGGACTTTCGTTGGTCAGGTTCCATTTCAACGTCGGACGTGTGATCAATCCCTCAGGAAGGGCTTCAAACATGACCTCTGAGAAGTCTGTGATTACCTCTATCCCGTTTGCGGTATGGATTATCAGTTTCTCCACCGCGCCGGTATTCAAAGCGGGAGGAGGGGGAATGTATACGATATTGTTAGGATTATAGTTGTAACCGTAGTCGTAGCCATATTCATAGCCATAGTTGGAGCCATAACCGCCGTAAGATTCATCATAGTAATAATTATCGTACTCCGACCGTGCCGTCTCATAACCGAGAAGCGTTCCCTGAACTGTCTCGCCGTCCTTCGTCCTGACGGTGATTTTCTTGTCAATATGCTTCTCGTAGATTGCCGCCGATGAAACCAGATCGTACGCGTAATTCTGCTCTAGAACGGTGATAGAATCGGGATTTGCGTTGCTGACAAACTTCACGCTTGTGGGATCGATGCTCGACGACACATCCATGAATTTTAATTGAAATTCACCGGACGGGAGGTCGATATTGCGGGTATCCTTAACGAGGCCGGTTCCATCATTATAAACCGTAATGGCTAGCCCCGTCTGGTCTTCGACGGTTGTCTCGACAATATCGCCGGACGCGTTCAGGCTTCCGATAAACCCGAGGATCCCGAATGTGAGCAGTGCCAGCAGAAGTCCGCTGTTTCTTAAGAGACGTTTCATGGCGATTCCCCCTACCATTCGCGTCTGATGGTGTAAGTGAGCTTCGTTTCGCCGTCGACTGCAACCGGAAGGACAAATTCAACGGTGCTCGCGTCCTTCTGCGAGTACTCATGGTTGCTCTTTGTGACCGTCCAGTCGCCCCAGACATGGTCCCAGTAAACAACTTCGATCCTTTCGGTCTTATGATTGCGGAGAGTGACCTCGACATCGTACTCCCATAAATTCCAGGCGAGTTCTCGCCGGTCCATGACCACCCTTTCGCCGACGATATCAAAAGCCTCGCCAAGGAAAATCTCGATCTCCTCATCCTTGGGAGTGTGGTCGATCTGGTCCTCGCCGATGAACTGGAGCGATCCGGATGAATCTTCCTTATAAACTCGAATAATGCCCTTAGGGAGGGGAAGTCCGAGTCCGTTTCGCTCCGAATTCATGAATTTCAGGTTGACTTCGATCTTGCCCTCGGTTGTGTCGCCGATTCCGTAATATGCCGCGGCGGGGTCAAAGACGAATATTTTGTTAACCCCGATTCCTTCGCCCTCGAGAAGGCTTATCTGCTTCTGCTGGTTGTTGAGGACAGTCGCGGGACGCTGGAGTGTGTAGAGGTGATACTCGAAGAACGATTCCTCCTCGAAACCCTGCGCGCCTGCTGCCATCGGGGCTGCCATGTCATACGCATATTGATCATAACCCAAATTGTATTGCGGCGTGACCCTGTGGATTTGTCCGGCGACAAGTTTCAGGACCGCGTCATTGTAGCCGGTTCCCGACGTGTTGTTGATCGTCACCCAGCCGGAGAGGTCGAGCTTGCTGTCGTTCTGATTTACGACCGCGACGTAATTCGCGCTCCATGTCATACCGGAGGTGAGATAGGACATCTCGCATTCCTGAGACCCCGCATGGTCGTTAATCAATGACCATTTCAGTGTCGGGCGAGTGATAAGACCCTCAGGGAGTTTTTCGAACGTGACCTCGGTCACGTCATTTACTATGACAATTCCCTCGGCGGTCTGGATGACCATGCCTCCCGAGCTTGATAGCAGAGTCCCGGCGATTGTCCTGCCGTCGGACGTCCTGATCGAAATTTGTTTGTCGAGATATTTTTCATAGAGCTTCGCGGTCGAGACAAGGTCGTATTCGTAATTTTGTTCGAGGATGCCGATCGCGTTCGGGGCGGTATTCGAAACAAAATGGACGCTGGTGGCATCGATGGACGCCGCGACATCCATGAAGACCATGTCGACCTGTCCGGTCGGCATATTCAGGTCCCTCGTATCTTTCACAAGGCCTGTACCATCGTTGTAGATGGTGATCGCAATCTCGGACTGGTCGTCGGCGGTGGTCTCGTACGGCGTGCCGGACGCCATCGCATGCGGCAGGAACATGACGCACGCGAGAATAAACATCACTGCGGATGCTGCGAACAATCGTCTTGGGAATTTCATCTGGTTTTCTCCTGTTTCTCTCTAATAAAAAGCAGACTGCACATCGAAATGTATGACACACTAATGATAACTCACGGTTCAGTAAAAAACGAGAGCACGTAGCATGCGCGGCAGTGTAGCACGGACTTTCCAGTCCGTGGCTGAGTCGCACGGACTTTCTAGTCCGTGATATAAAATGAAGCACCCACAAAATGCTTCGCATTGTGTGGGCGCCATCGGGATTCTCCCCGTGTAGCACGGACTTTTAGTCCGTGTCCTTATTCGTCGCACGGACTTTCCAGTCCGTTATGTCTAATAAAATTTCTCCATCAGAATTGCCGGCATCGACGGATTCAATTCCCTCTTCACCAAAGGACCCATCTTCAGAGGCGGCGGAAGTGTCTCATACGCGGGACGGTTATTCTCATAGATGACCCCGATCGGAATTCGGTCGCCCCATTCGGACGCCTTCCGCATCGCGGACACCCAGTCGGTCGGATCGTATCCTGCCACTTCATCGAGCTTGTAAATCCTGTCGTGATACCACTTGAACGTGTTGACCTTGTTGAAACTGACGCACGGCTGAAGAATATCTATCAGCGCAAATCCGGGCTTATTCATCCCTCTGACGATCAGGTCCGCGAGATGCTCGACCTCTCCCGCGAATCCGCGCGCCACGAAATTCGCCTTTAGTGTGACCGCGATCTCGGGTCCGTTGAACATCTCGTAAAACGATCCATACGGTGTGGTGTTTGTGTGAAAACCCTCCTCGCTCGTCGGGGAGGTCTGACCGCGTGTAAGGCCGTAGACCTGGTTATTGTGGACAATGTAAGTGATGCCGATATTTCTCCTGAGCGCATGGATAAAATGGTTGCCGCCCTCGCCGTACGCGTCCCCGTCGCCGCTCACACCGATCACCTCAAGTTCGGGATTCGCGATCTTGGCGCCCGTGGCGACCGGAAGCACCCGTCCGTGCAATCCGTCGAACATGTTGCACTGCATGTAGTGCGGAAGTTTCGGCGCCTGTCCGATCCCGGAGACGATGAGGATTTCGTCGGGACGTTTCCCGGCGATAACCATCGCGCGTTTGACGGCGTCGAGGATCTTAAAATTCCCGCAACCCGGACACCATGCCGTATCGCCAGCATCAAACATTTTCGTATCGATTTTTTCATTCGATTTCATATCACCGCACCTCCACATTCAACTTTTCAACAATTTCCGAGGGCTGCCAGGGACGTCCGTCGAATTTCAGCAGCCTGTCCGATGCTTCCAGCCCGGTTTCCATTCTGATGAGACGCGCGAGCTGTCCTGTCGCATTGCCTTCGATTGAGATCCATCGATCCGAGTCAGGCAATATTTTCACAAAAGACTTACCGGGGAATGGCCACACCTGAAGGAAATGGACGGATCGAAATTTTTCACCATGCCGATTAAGGATGTCGACTGCTTCACGTATCGCGCCCTTTGTCGAGCCCCATCCGACCAATACCGTTTTGGCATTTTCGGGACCGTACAATTCAGGCTCGATTATTTCTCTCTCGAGACCGGACATCTTCCTCATTCGCTTAGAAGCTTGAGCGTGCCGGTCCTCCGCGCTCTCGGCTATCAAGCCTTCTTCCACATGTTCGTCACTATCGGCCCTGACAATGACATCCTTCGTGCCCGGAATGACTCGCGGCGAGATTCCCGACTCGGTGATTTTATACCGCATGTAATTTTCACCGGCGGACGTTCTGTCGGTGACTGTTTCTCCACGGTCGATATTGATTTCATCGAAATTGAACGGTTCGAAAGTCGTGAAGGAGTCCGAGAGGTGCTGGTCCGACATAATCAGCACCGGGGTTTGATATTTGTCGGCAAGATTGAAGGCGTGCGCAGCGAGTTTGAATGCCTCCTCGACGGAACCGGGGGTCAGGACGGCCCGTGGGAACTCGCCCTGCGCCGCATGAATCAGAAACATCATATCGGCCTGTTCGGTGCGCGTGGGAAGTCCGGTCGCGGGACCCGGTCGCTGGCATTCGACCACGACTAACGGGGTTTCTGTCATCCCGGCGAGTCCGAGAGCCTCGACCATCAGGGAAAATCCGCCGCCGGATGTCGCTGCCATCGATCGAACTCCCGTAAACGATGCACCTATCGCCATGTTTATCGCGCTAATCTCATCCTCGGCCTGCTCGACAAAGAAACCGGTTTTGTCGCTCGTTGTCGAGAGGAATTCCATGATCGATGTCGACGGGCTCATCGGGTATGCGGACATGAACCTGCATCCCGCGGCGAGAGCGCCCATCGCAATCGCGTGATTGCCGGTTATTACCGGAAGCCCTTTCGGATGCGGGTTTCCATCAAGTTTGAACTGATGGTCGGCGTGTTCAGTGATATATTGCGCACCGGCTCGGGCAGCCCGAATATTTCCCTCGACAATTTCAGCGCCCTTGTCGCTGAATTCATCCGACACGACCTTCTCGAACTCGGTGAGATCGAGTCCCAGGAGGGTCAGGACCGCCCCGGACGCGACGGCGTTGATCATCACCCTGCTTCCGCCTCCGTCCTTTGCGATTTTCAGGAACGGGATGGGTATTTCGCTGCCGTCCAACTTTGGATTTTCATCGGAACCGGGATCGAACAGAATTACGCCGTTTTCGCGCACCTTATCGCGATGAATTTCCCTGGTCGGATTGTCGAGGGCGACAAGAATATCGACATAGTCCGCGACAGCGCGATGTCGTTTTGACGCCACCCTCACATTTATGAACGAATGACCGCCACGGATGCGCGATTCCACATCCTGATTCCCGAAGACCTCCCAGCCCGCGCGGGCAAGGGACCTCGCGAGCACCGACCCGATGGTCTGCATGCCCTGTCCGGCCTCGCCGCCGATACGTATGTTGCAGTCGGATAATGGGATTACCTTCATATCGCCTCCTCAGAATTTACGCAGGGTAATTATAAGACTTAAAGCCGCGGGGTCAACATTGTGGAACATGCCCTTACGTAGCATGCGCGGCCCGCGCATGTAACACGGACTTTCCAGTCCGTGGCCGAGTCGCATGGACTTTCAGTCCGTGACGTGGCATGGGCGGCCCGCGCATGAGAAATAAGATAAGACACCCATAAAGCCGAGGACGGTTGTATGGGCGCCATCGGGATTGGAGCTTTTTTAAAGCACAAAGCACAAAAGGTGTCCTTCATACCTATACTAATATGTCCCCTGTATCCCTTGACGGTTGCCGGTCAGCGGGGTACACTTTTGAAACAATGCTTTCATTACAGAACATACTAAACGTCGTCGTTGTTGTCGTTGCTGTATCCCGGGCCGGCCCGTGAGCCCCTTAGCGCGCTCTGACACGGGACCGGCCTTCATGAATCCGAAGGCCGTTTCTAATTTTCGGGCGCTTCGGAGCGCGTACAGCTTAACGACTCATCGAGGAACGAAAAAATGTCATCCGATATAACGAAAACAATCCGAACCAAGAACATAAAACCTCTCGACGGGCGCTCGTACGACCCCAAAGAGGTCGAGAAGGACTGGTACGAAATCTGGGAGGCAATGCAGGCGTTCAAGCCGGAGTACGACGGTCCCGGACGCGCTCGCAACGGGAAACCGTGGTGCTGTATTATTCCGCCCCCCAACATCACCGACCAGCTCCACATGGGGCACGGACTGAATTTCACGCTGCAGGACCTTGTGACCAGAATCCGTCGAATGGAGGGTTGCGACGTGCTGTGGCTGCCGGGAATCGATCACGCAGGAATCGCCACGCAGGTGCAGGTCGAGAAGGCGCTTTTGAGAGAGGGGACATCGCGCGAGGAGGTCGGCTACGAAAAATTCATCGAGCGCGCGTGGAAATGGAAGGAAGAAAAAAGCGGGCGGATTCTTGAACAGATCCGCGAGCTTGGATCGTCCTGCGACTGGGATCGGCTCAGGTTTACGCTCGACCCCGGCCCGTCGAGAGGCGTAACGACAGCCTTCAAGCAGCTTTACGACAAGGGCTACATCACCCGCGGCTCCCGTATGGTGAACTGGTCGCCCGCGCTTCAATCGGCTATAAGCGACCTCGAGGTTTTTTACGAGGAAGAGGAAGGCGCGCTCTATTACGTGAATTACCCGTTCAAGGACGGCACCAGGCACATTCAGGTCGCGACCACCCGTCCCGAGACCATGCTCGCCGACACCGCGGTCGCGGTGCATCCGAAGGACAAGCGGTTCAAGGATATTGTCGGGAAAATCGTCATACAGCCGCTTTCGAAGGTGGAGATGCCCGTCATCGCGGATGAGTATGTCACTATGGAGTTCGGTACGGGTGCGCTCAAAATCACGCCTGCGCACGATCCCAACGACTACGAGGTCGGGCTTCGTCATAACCTCGCCATGCCCAATATGCTCAATCCGAATGGGACTATTAACGGAATTTATCCACCCTATGAGGGCATGACTGTCGAGGAAGCCCGCAAGCACGCGATCAAGGAACTCAAGGACGGCGGCTTCCTAGTGAAAATCGAGCCGATCAAACATCCGGTCGGACACTGTCAGAGGTCGGGCTGTATTGTCGAACCGATGTTGTCGGAACAGTGGTTCTGTGACATGACCAAACTCGTGGGACCCGCGAACGACGCGGTCGGCGGAGTCGATGTAAAGCCCGGCGAGTTCGATTGCACCTTTTTCGCGCCGAGATGGGCGAAGGTGTATCACGACTGGATCAGCCCAAACACAATCCAGCCGTGGTGTATTTCGAGGCAGCTATGGTGGGGTCACAGAATACCGGCGTACTACTGCGACGACTGCAAGCACATCACTGTGTCGGTCGAATTGCCGGAGAAATGCGAAAAATGCGGATCGACGAACATCCATCAGGACACCGATGTGCTCGATACGTGGTTCTCATCGTGGCTCTGGCCGCTTACAACGCTCGGATGGCCCGAGGAAACCGACGATCTGAAAAAATTCTATCCGACCGATTTCCTCCTCACCGCGTACGATATCATCTTCTTCTGGGTGGCGAGGATGATCATCGCGGGATACGAATTCAGGAATGCGACGCCGTTCGATGAGGTTGTATTTACCGGGCTTATCCGCGACGAATTCGGGAAGAAGATGTCGAAATCGTCCGGCAACGCAATCGACCCGCTCCAGTTGATCGAAGAATACGGTCGGGATGCGCTGCGTTTCACTCTGACTCACCTGTCCTTTTCAGGAAGCCAGGACATAAACCTCACCCCGACACGTCTTCAGGGCTCGCGCTATTTTATGAACAAGGTCTGGAACGTGTCGAAGTACGTGATCATGCAGCTCGGTACCGATTTCACCCCGACTCCTCTGGATGAGCTTTACGATAATCCGGCTTTGACCCTGCCCGACCGATGGATTCTCTCGAAACTCGCGGGAGCGGTCCAGGGAATCGAAAGTCAGATGAAAATCTACGATTTCGGCCAGTATGCGAGCATCCTTTACAGCTTCGTGTGGGACGATTTCTGCGACTGGTATGTCGAGATTTCGAAGTTTCATCTCGGACCCGATGACGCCGCGGAGCGCAGGCAGCTTGTGAGAAGCATCCTTTACAATATATTAGAGACAATCCTGCGCCTCCTGCATCCGATCTCGCCGTATATTTCCGAGGAACTACACGCGGCGCTGCACGGTCAGGGCGAAATGCCGGGCGGTGCGGACAACGAGTATGTGCCGCTGATCGTCGAGTCATGGCCGGGACCGTTTTTCGCCGGAATCGAGCGCGATCATGACGCTGAAACCGGTTTCGAAATGCTCCAGGCGCTCATACGCGCTTTCAGGAACAACCGCAAGTCGATCGGACTCGCCGACTCCGTGAAGGTGAAGGAAGTCAAGTTCCTGTCGAACGATGACACTCTGATATCGCTTGTGACGGAGAACGAATCGGACATCCGGAGACTTGTGAACGCCGAGAAAATCACCTCGGTCGATGAGCTGCAGTCGAGGTCGATCAGCTCATCGCTACTCGATCATTCAACGACCACGTTCCTTCCGATAGACGAGTCGATGAACCTCGAGAAAGAGGTCGAGAGGCTCGAGAAGGAGATCGAGAAGAAGGAAAAGTACGCGGAGAGCATCGCGAAAAAGCTTGGCAACGAGAATTTCACCGACAAGGCGCCTCCGAAGGTCATTGAGAAGGAGCGCGAGAAGCTCCAGGAGACCGAGGATATAGTGAAGGAGCTTCGTTCGCGCCTTGAGATATTCCGTGACGCGATGGGTTGACAGAAGTTTAGTATTGTGGTAGAAGATTAGTACAGGCTTGCGTGGGGCAACCTCTGGTCGTTCACTGAACGGCAGCCCTGAAAATGGGTGGGATCCTGAGGCCCAGGGCCTGTGTTTTTTTTACGCAAAATTCTCAATAACTTTATGCACACTTCCCTTTTATATCCTTAATTGTGCATTAGATTATACAACTCCAAGCTCCGGAGGTTTATCGCTAAATTCTAGTTGGTGGATGTCGCTTGGAGTCGGTACAGATTTTGGCTCAGGTTTTTCCCCATTCACCTACAAAAAAAAATCCCCGGACCTTCCCGGGGTAATAGAGTAAAACCGGAGAACTAGGCATCTCCGGTATACGGATTCTCGACCTTTCAATTCCCTATGGAATCAATGGCGGACTACTCTGCCCGTAGCAGGTAATATGCACCCAGTCTACCGCGACTCCTACACCGTCCGAATTTACCAGCATGCACATGGCGGTATAGTTGCCCGGAGCCTCGTAGATATGTGCCACGGCATTACCACTGGCAGTCTCATTATCACCAAAGTTCCAAACGACCGAGTATGTCCCTTGAATCCCGATAACCGATGCCTTGAATCCGACAGAAAGCGGTACACGTCCCGCCTGCTGGCTTACATGCGCCTCGATATAAGGGCTGCCTGCCGGATAGGTCACGTCCCCGTTACAACCCACAATTATCGCAAGTACGATAAGGGTCGCAAGGACTAATGTCACTTTAAGTGCTCGCATGTGACGAACCTCCGAGAACTTTTCTTTAACTTTAATTAATATCCGTGAAAAAACTGCCGAATTTACCGATTTTCAAAAATTTGTCCAAAACCCCGTGCCGTTTCATGTGACAGAAAACCTCTGTGTCCATCACAATCGGAGCGCGTCCTCGAGCGTCGCCAATTTCATCAAAAAGGGGAAAAACTTTACGCCCCTTCCGCGCCGCGTTTCTCCGATTCCTGGCTCCGCCTCAGCAGCAGCCTTACAAGCTCGACTTCGCGCACACTCGCTTCCGTAATCCTCGCGACCTCCTCGACCGATGCTCCTCCCTTGAGCAGGTCGGCGATTCGTTTATTCCGGTCGGTTTCCCTCCCGGAACCCTTATCGGACGTCTCTATCGCGAAGAGGATTCCCCGCTCCTCGAGAGTCTTCAACCGTTCACTGTTGAGGACCCCCTCGAGTCTGGCGATATTCTTTTCAGCGTCGCGATTCATATTGCCAAGCCGCTCGGTGCGCTTGTCCAGCCCGGCGGCGATGCGGTCATAGTCGTTCAGAAGCTCCTCGCGCGTCTCGCCGACCATCTCATGCAGGTCCTTCAGTGTCGCGCCCTCGCTAAGTTCCTTACGAATCGCGCGGGCATCCTTGAGAAACCGGTTCGCCATATTGAGGAGAATAACGGTAATCGCTGCCATCAGTATCCAGACGACGTAAATCATTTCAACCATCCAAATTATGCAGGCATATGGAGCGACATCAATCTGAAGCCAGCTTCATCGCCACCTGGAGAACCTCACCGGTTCCCCTAATCAGGCCGATAATTATAGCATAATTACCGCCCTGTATTGATTTTCGCATGTCAGGCTGCCTGGCAAATACATGCAAAGTGCGATTGTGTTTGTTAAAGGTGGCTTTCTGAACGCGAGCAAAGTCGATATTCAGAAAAATGGCGGTCATTTCGAGGGATTTGCCGGGATCGTGTCCCAGCTTCACTTTTGCACGTTCCTTAAGGCGGTCCCAGGCTTCCACAATTATTTTCCTGTCCAGAGTACTCCACGGAGACGGACTGAGCACAATGGGTAATTTCCTTATCGTCACTATCCCGTTTAGCGAGATGGCCCGTATTCCGGTCTTTGCTTTTGTTACTGCGGGTCTCACGGGAATCAGGTTTTGCGCAAAAACATCGCCCTCAGGTTCGATTTTTTCAAACATGGGAGTCGACCTGTTATGTTCAATCTCGATGCTATTAACCCTATTTAACGAAACATCATCAAGCAGGATAGGAATCGACCAGGAAACCGGATCGGATTTCACCACACTGCATTCAAGAACATGAGGATAAGGCAACTCGAATGCCTGGTCCTTTCGATGCGGCTCGATAATCGTTTCGTTCGCGATAACCGATGCCATTATAACGGCCTCTACGGATCCTGTAACGACCGAAAGGCCGTAATCATAATCTGATACAACCGAGTCGACGCGTGTTGAGAAATAACGGATTTCTCCGGGAATCTCGATAGCGACTTCGACAACCTTCGCCCCCGATAACAGGCGTCCGACAGCGTCCCTGATCTCATCCGCGATGAATTTTATGAATTGCCGTTCCGACATATTTCCTCGAGCGCCTGCTTCACGCGCTGAAGCGGCTCGAACAGGTCGAGTTCCCTGGCTATTACTGACAGCTCTTCCGCGATCCTGTTGGTCGTTTCATCTTCATCGGAGTTGAATTTGAATCGGTATGGGGGACCGGACGGCGCGAGCTGTAAGAACACACAGCCGGCTTCTTCCATCAGCCATTCTCCGACAGCCATCATTCGCTCAATCTCCCCCTTGCTGATCGCGACAAATCTGCAACCGCTGTCGCGCTCGAGCTCAAGGAGCAGAGGATCGCTTGTAAATACCCATTTCGCTTTCGAGGCGGTATCCCTGAGAAGTGTATTCCCGATCGCTTCAAGCAGGAGGTATCGTTGAAGCGAGCCGCCGTAAATAAGTTTCTGTAATTTCGTGGGACGGATTGGTTCGACATAGCGGAAATCGAGCGGCAGGCCCTTTTCATCGGTCACCAAAAGTCCGCCCGACCAGCTATCATGGTCTATCGATCCCGCTATCAGGTACGCAAGGTGCACGGCATGATTCCTCCGGAATGCATCGTGATATTAGCGCAACCATCCAACCCGATTTGCATAATTAGTATCGGTTCCGGATGCCTGTGTCTCATTAATCGGAATCAATCAATTTGGAGGGGGCGAAAAAAAAAGCGGGGACTGGCACACCGATTTCGCCTTACGACTAACTGCACTTTTCTACGTATTTTGGTAGGCGAAATCGGGGTGCCTGTCACCGCCGGATACATTTTAATCAAGAATCACTCAGCCAGAGTCACTTTCAGCTCGATCTCCTCTCCCTTGCGTACAACAGTCAGCGTGACCTCATCACCGAGTTCCATACGCCTGATTTTATCCGCAAATGTCGATATTTCGGTTACCTTCTCGCCGTTCATGGCGGTGATTATGTCGCCGTCCGAATAGAGCTGATACTGACGGAATCTGTCGCGGAGAGTGGCGATGGTTGTCCCACCCCTTAGACCCGCCTGTCCGAATGCCGAGTTCGTGTCCACTTCCTGAACCAGCACGCCGGAATTAACGGTCAATCCCAGAGCCTGCGAGAGAGCGGGATACAGGTTCAGCCCGTTGATTCCAAGCGCCGGCCTTCGAACCCGTCCAAACGCGATGAGATCATCGACGATGACCTTCGCGGAATTGATCGGGATCGCGAATCCAATGCCGTGACTTCCCCCGGATTGGCTTAGAATGACAGTGTTGATGCCAATCACCAGACCGGCTGAATTTATGAGCGGTCCGCCCGAATTGCCGGGATTAATGCTGGCGTCGGTCTGAATCATGCTGTCGTACATGACTTCCGCGGTGCTCACGGGACGCTCCAGGGCGGAAATAACGCCGACCGTGACTGTCGAGTCGAGCCCGAACGGATTTCCGATTGCAATCGCGCGCTGCCCGACCTGCAATACATCGCTGTCCCCAAGCGGCGCGATCCATTCCGGTTTTATCTCGATATCCCCCTTAATATGCAGCACCGCGAGGTCGGTCATCTGGTCGGTTCCCACAAGTTCAGCCTCGTATTCTTCGCCGTTCGCCAGCCTGACATTGATTGTCTGAGCGCCTTCGATCACATGGTTATTCGTGAGAATATATCCTTTTTCGTTGAAGATAAATCCCGATCCCATCCCTTCCTGCGGAACCTCCTGGAAAAACCAGGTCCGTACGTATTCGACAGTGTTTACGTGGACAACGGACGGGCTGATCTTCTGGTAAACGTTGGTTACCGCAAGCTCTGCCTGGTCCAGGCCAACCGAAGGAACAACTCCAATTCCATTGTTTGATGGCAGACCGGTTGAACCCACACCTAAATCATTTCCTGAAGTCTGCACTATCCGGCTGGACGCGTCAGCGAGTCGCGCGTCGATCATCGGACCGATTTTCTCGTTCAGCACCGCGGACGCGACGGCCCCTCCTATCAATGCTCCGATAATTATGGAGAGCAATATCGTTAAAACCTTGCTGGGTCCTGTCATATTTGATTTCCTTATCGATTTTTTCCCCTCGGAACCCCGGTCATACAGGTATTCCGCCCGTCTGATTCCATTGATGGTCACCATGTTCAAATGCTGATCGGCTTGAAATTATGCCCTCGTATCTGATACCCGCTTCAATGGTTCGGTTCAAAACTATTTTCGATTAAGCATCGTCGGGCTTATATAAAAAGACCCCCTTGCGGGGGATGAGGATCCATTTAAACGGACCTCACTCCGGCTTGTCCGACAGCTTGTTACGCCGCGATTTCTGTTCGTCCTCGCGTTGTTTCACGAATTCCAAAACCTGGCTGAGCTTGAAACGACGCTGCTGTCCCGGGGTCCTGAGGCATTCAAGCTCACCCCTGTTGGTATAGCGCCTTACAGTTGTTTTGCAGACTCCGATCAGCGTCGCCGCTTCATCCAGGCTGATTACGGGGTCCAGAAGCTTCTCTATAAGCTCCTCGCGCTCGACCTTGTTTTTACGAGTCAGGCGCTGACGTGTCATCACCTGGTGCTCGCTCACGGAGCCGAAAAGTTCAAGTTCACCGGCACCGGCTTCATCTTTTTTCTTCCTGCCCTTCTTCTTTTTATGTTTCTGCGAATCAGGCTCGACAACCGGAACGGGCTTCACGTAAGACGCAGATTTATCAAGAGCAGGTTTGACGGGGGCAGCGACGCGTTCCGGCTCAATATGCTCGACAGCGTCAGGAATATCTTCCGGGATTTCTTCAGGGGTGTAAGGCTGCTCAACTTCCTCGTCGCCCATAAGATTCATCGGACGAATCCTGCGATAATCATCAACCGTGAACGGACGTACTGTCCGGCCGATATAGTCATCGCTTACCTGCACGGCTTCCTCGCGCGGGACACCCTCGACCTGCACGCGCGTCCTGTGCTCGGTTTCCTCGTATGCGGGATGCTCGGCTTCGGTGCGTGCGGGTTCCTCAGGAGGCTTGACCGGCTGTCGCCCGGTAAATTTAACCTGGACAACATTGCCACCGGATTTCTGCTTTAACCTCTGGGTTTCCTTTTTGACATACCGCTGCCATTCATCCCAAACACGGTTTTTTCCGCTGGTTTTTCCCTTATTTTTCCTTTGTGAACCCATAATCTATATCGAATATCGGACGTGGAACGAGTTTTGTCACTCCTTTACGCTCGGCTGGAACAGGGCGTCAAGATCGCGCTCGAGCGGGTCGCGACGTTTGCCCGAAATAGCGATTATCGCGTTCTCATCGATCTTGTCGAGATCGATCCGATGTACAAGTCCGCCGGTATCCGACAACCGCGAATTTTCCCGGGCTATGTAATTTCTCAGACGTTTGAGATTCTCGTCTTTGGTTTTATTTTTCATACGCGTTAGTCCCCTCCCCCAAAAATAACGGTAACCTACTCCGGGGGACAATTGTAGCACATCGGATTTTAGAAGTGCAATTATGTGGAAGTTTCCAGGAAAATCCTGGAAACTTCCGTTTGTGACTAAGTCCGCAATTTCAACGATTTAAAGGATAGGCATGCCCTGAAAATTTCTCACCAAGTGCCGTCGGAAAGTATCTTCAGCACATACAAGTCAGCATCCCCTTCGGAAGTGTATTCCTCAACATCCGTGCCCGGTGCAAAATCGCATGTGCCCGAAAATCCGTCCGTAAGATAAACATACTGGTCACTGTAAGCCGCAAGGCCATAGCCTGAATCAAATGCGCTGCCACCCCAGGTCGCTGCCCAGTCCTGGCTTCCGTTGGGCCAGAACTTGTTTACGTAACCATCAGAATCACCGACAGATGTGTATTCCTCGAATCCCGCACCCGGATCGAAATCAACTGTGCCCTGGAAACTACCGGTTGTGTAAATATTACCTGATGTATCAATGCTGACGCCGTAACCATAATCTCCGGATGACCCGCCCCAGGTCCGCGCCCACACAAAATTACCGACAGGATCCAGTTTAGTGAGGTATGCATCATTGCCCCCAAACGATTCGAAGTTCGAGACACCGGGACTCGGATCGAAATCAACAGTTCCATCGAATGTTCCGCACGCGTAAATGGAATCAAAACCGTCAATTCCTATGGAGTACGCGTAATGGGCGTCCCAATTTACCGCCCATTCGTGCGCTCCGGATGAATTGAACCTTGAAACAAACGCGTCATCATCGCTGTTAACCGATATGAGCTGGTATACGTCAGAATCAGGGTCGAAATCGACAGCGCCCTTGAATCTGCCTCCGACCACAATATTCTGTGCATTATCCAAGTCTATACTGTAACCATCGTCGTCACTTGAACCTCCCCAGGAAACCGCCCACTGGTAGTTTCCCAATGCATCGTATCTGGCAAGGAACACATCCTCGCCGCCATTCGATGAAAGCTGAGCAACAGACGGTGTCGGATCGAAGTCCACTGTGCTCTCAAAATATCCAGTTATATAGTTATTTCCGGATGGATCAATCGTTAAGCTCAACGCTGCGTCGGATCCTGAGCCTCCCCAGACATTGACCCATTCGAAATTTCCATCGCTGTCGAATTTTTCAAGGAACGCGTCCGCATAGCCCATGGACGTAAACTGGTATGTATCCGGACCGGGATCGAAGTCGCAGGAGTTTTGGTAATAACCCGTTACGTAACTATTGCCTGCAGCATCCGTAAAAATCCTCTGTGGCTCATCATTACTCGTGCTTCCCCATGATACGGCCCAGATCAATTTTCCTGAATTGCTGTACTTGGCAAGATAACAGTCATACAGTCCATTTGATATAAGGTCCGCGGTACCTTGCCCCGCATAGAAGTCGACGGTACCGGAGAAGTAACCGATCGCGTAAACATTGCCTGCAGCATCAGTGTCGACCTGCAAGCCCCAATCCGTGCCGGTACTGCCTGCCGGGACAACCCAGCCGTGATTTTCAAGCGGCCAGATTTTGATGTCTAATGTGCGAATCAGGTCGGCATAATGATCGCCCGAAATCGTGCACGTGATGGTCGCGTCGACATCCAGTCCCGTAATCGCGGGAGAGAACGGCGAGTTGGGCGCGCCGGGATCCGAGAAAATTCCCGCTCCCGGAGGATTTATTACCCATGCGTATGCAATACCCGTGTCTCCATCGGCAATGACCGCATACTGGACATCTTCGTTTTCGTCGACTTTAACCGGACCGTCGATCTCCGTCGCTGTCAGAACTAACGTGTCGGAGATATCGACCGATGTCGACATCTGGATCGGGTCGTTGTGGTCGGCATCAACCGTGCACCATATCGTTGCCTGAACGGGTTCCCATATCGGACCCGCCGTGAACGTCATGACGTTGGTCGTTTCGTTTACAAGTAAACCGGCATCCGGAGGATCGACCACCCATAGATATGTTATACCCGTATCGCCGGATGCGGTAATGTAGAAGTTATCCTCGTCGGTTTCATCCATCGCCGACGGACCGCTGATATCCCCGACATCCAGAACAAGATTCACGACCGTAAAATCCTTCTGCCTGATTTCCGGCGAATAATGGTCCGAACTCACCTCGACCATTATTGAAGCCGACGCATCCGCATCCACCGTATTTGCGGTGAATGAAACAGTTTCGGTGTCCTCGTTTGCCAGCACACCGGCGTTGGGGGGTTCGCAATACCAATTGTATGTTATGCCGCTGTCATTAACCGCGTCTACGGTGAAATTGACTGTCGCGTCCTCATCCACCGTTGGGGGTCCTTCAACCACTCCAACCCAGAGAACATAAGTGTCGTTTATCCCGACAGTCCTGGTGCGGATTTCAGGGCCGTAATCGTCCGAATTAACCGTGCACTTGATCTCGACCGATTCACCCGCTCCCGCCCAGTCGGTATGCAGTGTCGCTGTCGGCTGATACATAAATTCGAAGTAACCTGCCGATGTCGGCGAAACCTCCCAGAAGAAGTTGATCCCGGTATCGCCCTCGGCATCAAGATGGAAATTCGCGGTCGAATTTTCATTGACCGGATCCGGTCCTTCGATGTCGCCCACGATAAGCACAATATTCTTGATCGTGGCATTAATCCCACGCTCTTCCTGGTCATAGTTGTTGGAATCGACAATCACGCTGATCGTAAGCTCGATATTTTCTTCCACTTCGGGAGCCTCGATGATAAGCGTGCTGGTGGTTTCGCCTGAAATAACAGCCACATCCGGCGGAACAACCGACCACTGATAAGTAATCCCGGTGTCGCCGCCCGCAAGGACGTAATAATCGACCGTTGTCCCCTCGTCGATCGATAAAGGACCGTCGATCTCGGCCACAACAAGCATGTTCGAGTCATCGATCAGAATGTCGAGTGTCCGAACTTCCGGACCGTAATGCTCCGAATTGACAGTGACTTTGATCTGGGCAGGTGTGTCCTCATGGACGATGTTAGTGGACAGCGATGCTGTCGGCTGGATCATGTTGTTGAACGCGCCCGCTGAGGACGGCGTTATTTCCCATAAATACGTGATTCCCGGGTCGCCCATCGCCTCGACATGGTAGTCCGCGGTTGTGAGCTCCGGAATTGTCGACAAGCCCTCGATCAGCCCGATTATAAGCTGATTGACATCCATCACCGTGACCTGTATTTGCCTCACGATTTCTGGATAGTTGTCGGATTGCACTCTGACCCGGATGGTCACCTGAGTGTCTGTCGTGACCGAGCCCGTGTTGAACAGGCATTCCGGAGATTTCGGGTTTGTAAAATCTCCGATTCCGGTCTGGACCGCCTCCCACTGGAACTCGATGCCGGTGTCGCCGGATGCCTCGACTCGGTATGCGGTCGTTGAGTTCTCACCAACCGAGGCTGGTCCGATTATCTCTGAAACGGCCAGATTATCGGAGTTTACAATTGTAATGTTCTTGTTCTGGATTACCGGACCCCCGTTGTCGGACGTGACCACGCACTTGATTGTCGCATCGAGGTCGCTTGCCCTTGGGGTCGCGATAAATCCCGTCGTAGCCACACCGTTGACCTTGAAAGTGCCGGCGCCGGCGGGTTCGACAGCCCACTGGTAGTTGATGCCGGTGTCGCCGCTCGCGGTGACATGGTATTGGACCGCGGTGCCGCCCTCATTGACGATGTCGGGTCCTTCAATATTCCCGACAACAAGTTTGCCGTTGTTGTCCGGCCCTCCACCCCCGCCGCATGCGGGCATAAAGATAACAAAAAGGAATACTGGAAGAAGAATTACTGCGAGGAAGTTGGATCTCATCACGGACACCTCCCTTGCGTGCTCGTGCTTATATTCGGTAAACTGGATACAAGCTTCAGGGTCCGTACTCGAAATCGTCTAACAGTTAATAATTATACAGTGATGATTTAAAATCGGCAAGGGGTTATACCAATTTTTCCTGATATTTTTATTAATTTCGCGCAATCGACTTCCAGTCATTGGCAAGCTATAGATTGTATTTGGCGCCATCCATCCCGCAGAACCTTGCATGATCCTCAAGTGCATCGACAAATTTCCCCCGGAATTCGTCATCCGGACGGAAACCATCCTCCCAGAATATGCCCTTCGCCACTAAAACACCTGCCTTTTTATCTCTGGCTAGTTCGACACGCCCAACCAGATCGGCTCCATAGAGTACAGGCAGACAATAATATCCCCAACGACGTTTTTGGGGGGGCAAATAGATCTCGAAAACCGCATTGAAGTCGAAGAGCTCCTGTACAACCCGGCGATCCCAGATCAACGAGTCGAGCGGAGCTATCAACCGAACCGCTTTATCCTTTATTTCACCCTTCCCGATGAGCTTTTTGTCCTCCTGGGGTATTAAGAACTTATATTTGATCCCCTCGACCTCTACCGCAAGCGCCTTCCCGTCCTCCTCAAGCTTATCCGTATGTTTGTCGCGGAATTCGCTTATACCATACCATGTTTCCCCAACCGCCCCCTTCTTTCTTGTCAACCTCATCGCGCAGATACGGTCCCAAACCACCCTTTCCATGTATTCCTCTTGGGATTTCATCTTTTTCGACCAGGGGATCCTCCGATCCGGGAGGTCGAAACACCTCTGACGTGCCTTACGTCCGCAGATCATAACCTCCCCGGCTCCCCAGAGGTGGTCGAGTGTACGTTTTACCAGCTTGACCTCGCCAATCCAGTCGCCCATTATCCTGCCCCTGTCCTCGAAATCGGCGACATGTGTCGGACCATTTTTTTTCAAAGTCCCCAGTATGTACTTAACAACATCTTTATACTCCTCAAGAAATACCGACTCCCGCTCAGCATACTTTTTCATCATCGGCTCATAATACGGCTTGGCGTCCTTCGGGAGGATGCACATTGCTTTCGACCAGTACTCGAATCCGATGGGATTTTTGCCGTACAGGGCATCATCGAGATGTTCGGGGAGGAATCCCTCGATGCGGCTCGCGAAGGCAATTTCCTGGTTCGTGCCGCAGACATCGACGCTGTCGACCTGCACAGTGTGAAATCGGTCGAGGACCTTTTTCAAACTTACCCTGCCTTTTGGGAGCCTGGGACCGTCGAGGAGGTGGGCACGTACGAGAAACTCCCGGGCTTCGGGTTTTGTCAGTTTGATTACCATTGTCGGAATATCCCCTTAGTAACCATTCAGAAAAAATAATGGATAGTATTATACATGCCACTTGCATTTAGTCGATAGTTGTGGCATAAAGCATTGTGACTGAGGACTCATTATGATGTTCAGCATCGCTAGAAATATCGTCATAATCATTGGAAGCCCTGGATGAAACTGGGTCCCGGTACGTTTGCAATCTCAATCCCCGGACCCAAGTCCGGGGGTTTTTGTTTTATTGCGGCATGGACTGGAAAGTCCATGCGACCCGGTCACGGACTGAAAGTCCGTGTTACACAGCTACGGACTAAAAGTCCGTGCTACAAAAGAGGACAACTTACATGCCTTTCGACCAACCATTATCAGACCCGATCCCGAGGCGCGAAGAGCGGATCCGTAAATTCTGGGACGAAAATAATATCTTCCAGAAAACTGTGGATGCCACCATCGATAAGCCCCGATGGGTCTTTTACGAGGGTCCGCCGACAGCCAACGGCAAGCCCCATCCCGGACATGTCCTCACACGGGTCATTAAGGACGTATTCCCGCGCTATAAAACCATGACCGGCCACTTTGTCGAGCGCAAGGCCGGATGGGACACGCACGGCCTTCCGGTCGAGATCGAGGTCGAAAAAGAACTCGGGCTCCATAACAAGGCAGACATCGAAAAATACGGCGTGTCGGAATTTATCGAGGCGTGCAAAAAGTCGGTCTGGCGCTACCTCACCGACTGGGAGGAGCTTACCCGCCTTATCGGGTTCTGGATCGACCTCGAAAATCCGTACGTGACCTACTACAACCCCTACATCGAGTCGCTCTGGTGGATTTTCAAGCAGATTCACCGCGCCGACCTCCTCATCCGGGGACATAAGGTTGTGCCGTTCTGTAACCGATGCGGGACACCGCTTTCGAGCCATGAGGTCGCGCAGGGTTATGAGGATATCAAGGAAGCGTCGATCTATGTCGGCTTTCAGACAGCGGACGATCCCGGCACTTATTTCCTCGCATGGACGACAACACCGTGGACGCTGCTATCCAACCTCGCGCTGGCTCTGGGCGCGAATTACGAATACATCGTGTACAACCACCCGAACGGACAACGATATATTTTAGCAAAAGCGCTCGCAAGGACCGTTTTCGGCGACAGCTATGACGAGTCCCGCATCATCAGTTCTCACGACGGGAAAGATTTCGAGGGGAAACGATTCGTCCCTCTCTACGCCCATGAACCATCCTTTATCAATAACTACCGCGTCATCATGGGCGACTTTGTCAGCCTCGAGGACGGCACGGGTATCGTTCATATCGCGCCCGGATACGGCGAGGACGACTATGTCGCGGGTAAAAAGACAGGACTGGATGTTTTGCAGCTCGCCGGCGAGACCGGTTACATCAGCGACGAAGCTCCGGAATTCGTCCGCGGACTTCATTTCAAATCCGCCGACAAGCCGATCATGGACGATTTGAAAAACCGGGGACTTCTGCTTCGCACCGAGATGTACGAGCACGCGTACCCGCACTGCTGGCGCTGCAACTCGCCATTGATGTATTTCGCGCGCGCATGCTGGTTCATCAAGACTACCGATATCAAGGACATTCTCGTCAACGAAAACCAGAGGATCGACTGGTATCCCCCGACAATCAGAGACGGCAGGTTCGGGAAGTTCCTCGAAAATAACATCGACTGGGCGATTAGCCGCAACCGCTACTGGGGTACTCCCCTGCCCATCTGGCTGTGTGAAAATAACGGCTGCGGCGGAATGGAGGTTCTTGGCTCCATCGCTGACCTTAAGGCGAAAGCGAACGAGGATGTCCCGGACGATGTCGAGTTACACCGTCCCGGAATCGACATGTACACCCTGAAATGCCCGAAGTGTTCGGGTGTGATGAGGCGAATACCGGAGGTTGCCGACACATGGTTCGATTCAGGCTCGATGCCGGTCGCGCAGTGGGGCTACCCATATAATAAGGAAGATAAGCATAAGTTAGCCGAAAACTACCCCTCCGACTTCATCTCCGAGGCGCAGGACCAGACCAGAGGCTGGTTTTACACGCTGCACGCGGTCGCGGGACTTCTGCACGCTGCGTATTTGAAATTTCCGGACGATCCGGAGCTCCAGCCGTTCAAGGACTGGGGGCTTTCTTTTAAACGGTGCATCCTTCTCGGATTGACCCTCGACGACTCAGGTTTGAAGATGTCAAAATCGAGGGGCGGATATGTCGAGCCGAGTATGATCTTAGAGGACCAGGGCGCGGACGCTCTACGCTGGAATTTCCTGGGAAATGTCGACCCGTGGGTCTCTGTCAGATTCACAGTAGACTCGGTCAGGGACGCTCAGAGGCGGTTTCTGCTGACCTTGAGGAACGTGTATCAGTTCTTCACCATCTACGCCCGTATCGACGGTTACGAACCGAGAGATATCAATATCGGTATTGGTAAACTCTCGCGTCTCGACCGCTGGATCATGGCTCGACTGCACCGCACGATCGCCATCGCCACTAACGGGATGGATCATTACGACGTCCTGACATCCGCGAAGGCGATCGAGCAGTTTGTCGATGAGCTTTCGAACTGGTATGTCCGTCGCAGCCGTGACAGGTTCTGGCGGGCCGAGAAGGATGACGACAAGTGGGCGGCGTACCAGACGCTGCATACATGCCTTGTCGAAATCTCGAAGGTATTAGCGCCGTTCACGCCGTTTGTGTCGGAGGAAATCTGGCAGAACCTCGCGGTCGGGCATTTCGAAAATGTAAAAGAGAGCGTCCATCTTGAAACATGGCCGGTATCCGACGTGAAGTGGCTCGATGATGAGCTCGAGGCCGAGGTCGAATTGGCGATGGAGATCGCGAAGCTCGGTCGGTCGGCTCGTAAGACAGAAAAAATCCGCGTACGTCAGCCGTTGAGCGAGGTCATTGTCGTCTCGCACGATGAGAAAGACCAGGAGCGCGCCCGACGTCAGGAGAGGGTAATCCTCGACGAGCTGAATATTAAGAAAATGAGCTTCACGACCGACCAGTCGCAGTTCGTCGCGTATAAGGTGAGTCCCGACTTCTCGAAGCTGGGACCACGTTTCGGCCCGAAAGTGCCTGTCGTAAAAAAAGTTTTCGATTCATTGACAGCCGACCAGTGCAAAACGATGCGCGACAGCCTCGAATCGGGCGGCACATGCGATGTCGAGGTCGAGGGCGAGAAGTTCCGCTTCACTGATGATGAAGTATCGGTCACGATGTCATCTAAGAAGGGCTACGCGGCCGCGTCTGGTTCCCGCATCGCTGTCGTCCTTGCGACAGAGTTGTCGGATGAGTTGATCTCAGAAGGCATCGCGCGTGAGCTTGTGCATCACCTTCAGGGTCTGCGAAAAACTGCCGACCTCGACTATCAATCGCGTATTAAAGCGTACATCAGTACAACCGATACTAACATTCTGGACGCACTCGCAAAACACCGCGATTATGTCATGTCCGAAACGCTCGCGTCCGATATCCAGACAGGCAATTTCGACACAGGTGCTATGAAAATGTTCGAGTCCGTAAAGATCGAAGGCGCCAAGGTCGATTTTGGAATTATTGTTGAGTGAGGACGAGTGAGATAAAATATGCCCATAATGTAGCATGGACTTTTAGTCCATGGCCGGGTCGCACGGACTTTCAGTCCGTGCAAATCGCGCGCCAGTAGCTCAGGGGATAGAGCAACGGCCTTCTAAGCCGTGGGTCGCAGGTTCGAGACCTGCCTGGCGCGCCAGATTTTTTTATTTTTCAATGCAAGAACCGACCCATGCTGAAGCATGGGGTACCGATATATGATATATATAAATGGTTTCAAAAAAAAAATAAAATAAAATAAAATCCGGTACCCCACCATTTATGGTGGGTCTGTTATTATATCGAGCCAATTCATGCTGAAATCCGTAGCCCGGGATCCCTTACGGTAACAGACTTGAATTGTCCCACCATAAACATCGGGATCCCGGGAACCCAATCAACACATATGCAGATTTCATGAGCATTTTCAGGGAATTTGCGGGTCTTTTACAGCGTGACCATTTTCGAAGTTGTGTCTTTGGTGTATATTGGGCATACTATTATGACACACGCGTCCGTAGCTCAATGGATAGAGCAACAGACTTCGGATCTGTCGGTTGGGGGTTCGACTCCCTCCGGACGCGCCATTTTTGAATTTGATCCCCGACCATCAGCGGTCGGTTTTTTTTATTCAGCTTCACCACACTCACTTGCCTCGAAATTTTTCTTCCGTTATAATGACCCCGGGACGTTAGCTCAGATGGTAGAGCAGCTGACTCTTAATCAGCGGGTCACAGGTTCGATCCCTGTACGTCCTACCATCCTTCGCCCCGCCCGAGGTCCCGGACATCCGTCCGGGACCATTTTTATGTCTCGACGATAATTCAGCATGGGTTGGAAAACCCATGCGACACGGTCACGGCTTGGAAAAGCCGTGTTACAGGGTGTCGTGTAACATGGACTTTCAAGTCCATGACCGTGTCGCATGCACTTTTAGTCCATGCCTGCTAAAATACTCCCCACATGCCCGACCGCGGACCCGACATCGACCTCCACCCCTACATCCGCGACCCTGTCAAGGCTCGCGCCATCCTCGATTCAGCCATCGCCGACTGCCTGTCAAAAAATATTGCCCAATTCAGGGTCGTCCACGGAAAAGGCAAGGGACATTTCCGCAACCTGATTCATTCACACCTCGAAAAACATCCCGATGTCGAAGGCTTTGTGCTTTGCGATCCGTCGCACGGCGGCTCAGGCTCCTCATGGGTCCACCTCAAAGGCGGAAATTTCCCGTCAATCTCCGCAAAAACAGAAACAAGGCACAGACAAAAACCCGTTTGGCGGTGGATTGCGTACCTCGTCGCGATTGGATTGGCGTTTTACATTTCAGACAACATGATGCCCGGCCTCATAACATTTGTAGTTGTCCTATGGATAGAATTCAGATTGTCCTGAAGCGGTTTAAAGGTTGATTAAGCCTATTTAAGTCGCGGAAGCCGATATTATAACGACCGGCATTATGACAGCCTTGAAGGAACAACTACGCTCCGAATCATTGCCGCTTGTACTTGCGGCGATATCGGACGATGCCCTCTGGGAGGAATTGTCCGGGCCTTTGGGCAGGCATTTCCGGGTTTGGCGCGAATCGGACGGTTTGAGGGCAATAGATGTATGCCAGCTTCTGCGACCTGCCGGCCTGATTGCCGAAACCGAGCTGCCTAGATTGTCCGGGATTCTGCTTACCCGTCTGATTACCGCGAACCGCTACATTAATAAACTCCCGATAGCGCTCATAATGAGCCGTGATTATCTGATCGAGGAATTCTGGGCGAGCGACTCGGGCGCTGTCGCCACTGTCCCGCGAAACACCGCTTCCGACGCCATCGACCGGCTGTCCGATGCCATTAAATACGGGAACCTTATCCCGGACGCGGACTGGGCAAAGGCTGAGATGCAGATTAAGTCGGAAGGCGGCCCCGCCGCAGGAGTCGCGTCAGAACTTGAAAAACAACTGATCGGAGCGAGCATCATCGCAAAACTCGCCGACATTGAATCCACTCAGGGGCCTTTGGATAATCAAACCCTTGGCATTATCCCGTCATTCATTCATAAGGCCCTGTCGGCATTATCCACAGTCCTCGAATTCGCGCAGGCAGGCGTCACCCTGATCCGTGAGAATCGGATGTACATGGTCGAGAACAGATTTTTCTCTCACCTTGTCCAGCCCGGAGCTTTCGTTCGCGAGACCGAAGCATCATCCGCTTTATACTTCGATAATCGCGGCTGGATTACATGTCCGGAAGTTGTCGACCTCCCCCCGATCCACAGGGAGCTCAGGGGACCCAGAGGACAGGCATCCACCTTTTTCGCGCTTCCAATATCCGGGCGCGAAGGCGTTTACGGGCTGCTCAGCCTGATGACGTACAAGGACATCGCGACAAGGGAATATTACCTTCATACGCTGTCGCTGATCGGGTCCCAACTTGCGGTTACCCTTGAGCGCGCCCTGTTTTACGAGGAGCTGAGGCGGTTATCGGTCACCGACGCTCTCACCGGGCTGTCAAACAGGAGGGCGATATTTCAGAGGCTCGATGAGGAATTCCGGCGCAGCGTGCGTTATCAGGTGCCGTTTTCAGTTGCCGTTTGCGATATCGACAACTTCAAACTCCTCAACGACAAGTACGGACATCAAGCCGGCGATGAGGTTTTAAAACAGGTCGCGGCTATCCTCAGGCAGTCGGTGCGCGAGGTCGACCTCGCGGGACGATGGGGCGGCGAGGAGATGGCTCTGCTTTTTCCCCTTACCGATCTAAATGGCGCTCTGACCGCCTGCGAGCGCATCAGAAACCAGGTCGCGAGCCATGTTGTCGATTTTGCCAACCACAAGCTTTCAGTGACGCTGTCGATCGGGGTGGCGGCAATCGATCCCGAAAAGTTCTGCCCGATTTCGTCCGATGCCCTGGTCGGACTTGCCGACGGCGCCATGTATTACTCAAAGGAACTAGGTAAAAACCAGGTTTCGTCATTCCTGCAAATAATCGAAGCCAAATCACCAAAGCCATTTAAGATTTACTAATTCTGCGAACCGCATCTCCATCGTGGTAGAATTATAAGGCTCTTAAATCTTAGACCAGAGCAAATATTGCGCATTGCTGATGAATTCCAGACAGATTTATATACACCTCCTGAGTTTTTTTTCAGGTTATCTCATATTGCTTGTGATGATCGCCGGATGCAGCGCACCGAAACCATCCGTCCATCCATCCCCTGCAGAATCTCTGCTTCTGGTAACTCCCTTAACCGATGCCGCTGTTTCTGAGAACTCAGAATCCCTGACGACAAAAAGGGTTGTCCTGAATGATATATCCGTCGAGTGCTGGATACCTCCTGCCGGCGTTAAGGTCCTCAGATTCCCGGTCGAGCTTCGCAAGACGCCAAGGCTTTCGCTCCGCCTCGGCACGAAAACACGGGTATCGATCCACCCAAGTGATTACGTTATCAGAATCGAATACGCGAGAAGCGATGTCACCACAGTAAACACATCCGAACCCGCTGAACCGGTCGTTCTTTATGAGGCGGCGCCCCTGCAGATTCCGGAAAGCTTCATCGAATGGGTTAATCTTGACATATCCCTTAAAGGTTTTGAGCGAACACGCGGGGAGTTGAGATTTGTTGTGGACGGAAAACTGGCCGGTAGCGAGGGGCTCGATATTATATGGGGATGTCCGGTTATTTATTACCCTGATGAGATGCGTCACCGGAATATTCTATTAATTGGGGTCGATACGCTCCGCCGGGACGCCCTCGGCATTTATGGAGGCCGGACCGAAGTCACTCCTCGCATCGATTCCCTTGCCGCAAATTCCGTGATCTTCGACAATGCCTGGAGCCAGGCTCCGTATACGGGTCCGTCATTCGCCAGCATGCTCACGGGAAAATTTCCGTCCGGGAACAGCCCTACCCTCGCCCGCTTACATCTTCCCGCGCAGGTCGAGACGATCGCCGAAAGGCTGTTACCCGAGGGATTCGCGACTCAAATGGTCTGCGGGAATCCGTACATGGGCACGCTGAGGAGCGGATTCTACCAGGGATTCGAAGGTCTCTGGTACACGCCGAACGCGCCGCCGGACAAATCGGTCGAGGCCGCCAAAAATTTCATCGATTTGAACGATAACCGCGACTGGTTTCTTTTCCTCCATTTTATCGACCCGCACGGCCCGTACGATCCACCGGAATCCCTTATAGAAAAGCTTTGCGGCCGTAATTACGCCGGGAAATATTTGGAATCCTTCAGCGAGACGCGCGATTGGCGCATTACAAGTTCCATACCACCCGAAACCGACGTCACACGGGCTCATGAGCTGTACGAGGCTGAAGTAGCCGATGTCGATGCCGCGGTCGGAGATCTATTCGATTTCCTCAATCGGAATAATCTGCTTGAAAATACGCTGGTTATCTTCGCCGCCGACCATGGTGAGGAATTTTACGAGCACAAGCGATATGGTCATGGACAAAGCCTGTATGATGAAATGGTACATCTGTCCTTGATGGTCTGGGGGGACGGGTTCGCGCCGGGGACAAGGATGGGAACACCGGTCGCGAATATCGATATTGTCCCGACCATCCTGAAATTCGCGGAGATTGCCGTTCCTGAAGACCTTCCCGGCATTCCGCTTCAGGATTCAATTTTGGAAAATAATATTAACACCCGTATAATTTTCGGAGAGGGCAACCTAAGGCAGTCGTTTCCCCATAAGTTCGCCGTGGAAATGCCCTGGAAGGCGATAGTTAATTACTTCACCGGTGAAACGCAGCTTTATAATCTTCAGGACGACCCCGGCGAAACCGCGAATCTGATTGCGATCCATCCGGAGATCGCTGAGCGTCTCAAGGATGCAATGACAAAAACAATGCCTCCGCTACTGGCGACTTTCCTTGTGACCATGGTCGGGGAGACTCAGGGCGGACCCGACCGTTTCTCCGGTTCTATTGAAATTCCGGGCGGGTATTCATCTGTGATCAGCTCCGGTGTGCTCGATCATGATAATTTCCGGGAGGATGGGGAAACAATATTTTTCAATTTCGACATGGTGACCGATGCGGAGACACCGTTCAAGTCGCTTATTATTGTCCCCAATCCCGGCTCGACAGCTATGACGATTAAAGTGATAGCTGACGGACGTCCCGAACCGGACAGGTTGTACCCGTATGGAACATCTGTCCCGGAACCGTCCGGAATGGCGACGGTTAACTTGAACGATTTCCCGTGGCCGAACGCGCTTCCCCCGGACGCCGGAAGAAGGCCTGTCGCGATTTATGTAATCGCGATTCCCGGTCCCACCAGCCTCGATTATATTCTGGAGAATGAAGCTGAATTCGATCCCGAAACCCGTGAACAATTAAAGGCGCTTGGTTACATTAATTGATATACTTACTAAGGCGAGCGTTTATTTCTGGCGGTGACAGGCACCCCGATTTCGCCTGCCGAGCTTTATGACTGATTGATGTCATGGGCAAGGCGAAATCGGTGTGCCAGTCCCCGCCTCATGTCCGTCACTGTAAAGAATGCACACTTTTTGCGCGGCTTAGTAAAACATATCTGGCAACAAATGGATGAAACCTAAACCCTATGTCGCCTCCATGCGGAGCGAGCCTTCGAGCGTAGCATGGAGGTGGACCATATCGAATCAATTAAAGATATATATTCAAGAACTGAAATGACAGTTTTACCCAATAAATCAAATCGTGCGATAAAAATCCCGACTGCTCTTCTCCTCCTGCTTGTACTGATCGCAGGCTGCAAACCCATTGATAACGTCGCCAAAACCGTCCCCCCACCCGCCTATTCGCTTCTTTCATTAACTCCGATAGTCAGCGACACCGGCGAATCCCAGGCAGTGGTCCCGACACCGGAACGTCACCAGATCGGCAATTCCTTCGTAAATAGTTGGAGAATTCCGTACGAGACGCCTGTCCTCCGACTTCCCGTTGAACTGCCCGATTCCGCCCATCTATCGTTCAGAATTGGCGTAAAAACAAGAATTTCGATTCATGTCGGCGACCTTGTCCTGCGTGTCGAATATATACCGGAAACTCTGCCCCCCGGACCAGTCGAGGAAAATCCTGAGCAGTCTGTTGAAATCGGCAAGCCGTTCACTGTGTGGCAGGCAACCCCTGTCGACACCCCCAAAATGTTCGGCGAGTGGTATTCGGTCGATATGTCGCTCGACATGTTCTCCCCCGGCAAAGGCGAGCTGAGGTTCATCGCCGAAGGTCCCCTGGCCGGCAATCCCGGGCTGGATATCCTCTTCGGACAGCCGGCAGTCTATTCTCCCGGCAAAGCGCGCGGGAAAAATATCATATTGATCGGTGTCGACACACTGAGACGTGATTCGCTATCCCCATATGGCGCTGACCCGCGAATAACCCCAAATCTAACAAAATTGTCCGAAAGCGGTGTCCTGTTCGAGCAGGCGAGATCGCAGGCGCCGTGGACATTGCCGTCCTTCGCGAGCATGGTCACAGGACGGCTTCCCAGCGAGATCGGATCGACAATTTATACCGGTTACCTGCCGGACAAAAACGCAACGATCTCCGAATACCTTATCGAAAATGGTTATACGACCGCTACGGTTTGCGCGAACACATGGATCGGCAACGAGCAGTCCGGTTTTCAGCAGGGGGTCGAGGATCTCTGGTACAAGTACGATTCGAAGGCGGAGGAATCTGTCGAGGTTGTCAAGGAATTCATCGCGAGGTCTTCGGGACGCGACTGGTTCTGCTTCCTTCACCTGATGGACCCGCATATACCCTACGCCCCTCCAAAGGAATATATCGACCTCCTCTGCGATCCCGCCTATGACGGGGAAATTGGCGATGTTTTCGGCGCGATCGAGGGGTGGAAATCGGGTGAGGTCATCCCTGAGGAAAAGGACCTGCAAAAAGCTCACGATTTATACAACGGCGAGGTCGCGAGCCTCGACAAAGCCCTGGGCGGACTATTCGGATACCTCATCGAGAATAACCTGATGGATTCTACACTCGTCATCTTTGCTTCCGACCACGGCGAGGAATTTTTCGATCACGGCGGCTATGAACATGGTCACACGCAGTACGACGAGCTTGTGCATATGCCACTGATAATCGCCGGACCCGGGTTTTCAGGGGGAAACAGAATTGACGATAGTATCGGGAACACCGATATTGTCCCGACAATTTATACTTTCATCGGACTTCCCCTCCCCGACGATCTCGCCGGCGTCCCGCTTCAGGATGTCATGGCGGGTAAAATTGAAAATAATCGATTTACTTATGGAGAGGATAATTCCCGTGGAACCCATCGAAAATACTGCGTCCAGTGGCCGTACAAATGTATTCTTGACTTCGTGGCGGGGGAAATACTCCTCTACGACCTCGATAAAGACCCGGGCGAAACTGTCAATATTTACGAAGATAAACGGGACATCGCCGAAACCCTCGCGAAAGTAATCACCCTGAGAATGCGTCCCGAGGAATCGACTTTCCATGTCTGGATCACTCGAAGCTATAAAGAGCCGCCCCAGAAATTCGAGGGAACAATTACATTGCCCGGTGGATATAAATCGGTCGATGGTTACATGCTTGTCAAGGGCGATGTGTATGCGTTACAGGGAAATTCCGTTTCATTTAATATTTCAAGCTCGACCGAACTTCTCGGACCGAATAAGCATCTGGTAATTGTGCCGAACAACGACTCTAACGAGCTTGAGGCATCGATATGCGTAAATGGGACGGTCCAGCCTGACAGATTTTTCCCGTACGGCAATCGCGACGCGGAGCAGTCGGGACATGCGACGGTGAGTCTCGACGATTTCACGGCTGGACCAAACCTCCCGCTCGCGATTGAGGAATATCCGGCGGCATGTTACATCTGGGGCGTGAAAGGTTTTGCGCAAGACACCTCCTCAATCGAACTCGACGAGGAATCGAAGGCGGCACTCAGGGCCATAGGCTATTTTTCGGATTGACTGAGATATCAGGACCGCAGGCCTCCGGCCGGCAGTCTTACGGACATCCTGTCCGTTCCTGTTCATCAGTTGAAACTGCCTTTGAGAATGTATATCATCAAAGAGAAAAATCATGAGATTCTTTATAAAAAAATATCGAAATTCGGGAAATTCGGGAGGAAATTCGGGAGGAAATTCGGGGACTGGCAACAATTCGGCTCATGCAAGCCTGAACAATCGTCACGCCTCTACAGCCGAATTGGTGCCTGTCCCCGAATTTCTCCTGATATTGCTCTTAATAATCCCTACAGGCTGCAAACCCCAAACCACGCCCGCTCCCGTTGAAAAGCCACAATCATGCCAATCTCTATTGCTGATTTCCCCCTACATCGGCAATGAAACAACGTTCCGTGACCCTGTCCCGACCACCGAGAGAATGACCCTCGACAGGGAATCGATCGAGGGCTGGCGTGTACCGCCTGAGAAAATCCTGAGATTTCCCGTAAATATCCGCCCGAAAGGACAAATTACGGTATTTTTCGGAATCGCGTCGGATCCCGGTGTCGAATTCGGCGACACACGTTTCGCGATTGAGTTTTATCCCGAAAAGGGCCAAAAGGTAGTCGTGACGGAGAACAAACTCGACCAGGTTTCCGCGCCGGGCGAGACCTGGCTGTATGCAAATGTCCCATTCGGAGAGGAGATCGCAGGTTCGGGAGAGCTCGCGTTCGTTGTCGAACCTCCGTCCGGCGAGATTGCCGACATCCCCATGCTCTGGGGAGCGCCGTCAATTTATTATCCCGAGGAAAGAAGTCACAAAAATGTTCTCCTCATTGGCGTGGACACCCTGCGATCCGATTCTGTCGGAATTTTCGGCGGACGTCCTGAGATTACCCCGAACCTGGACACATTTCTGAAAGGCGGGACAATTTTTAAGCAGGCGCGGGCGCAGAGCTCATGGACCCTCCCGTCATTCGCGAGCATGATCACCGGAAAACTTCCGAGTGAAATTAACTCCACAATAACCACCGGGTATCTCCCGGACGACGCGACCACTCTGGGTGAAATTCTCCTGCCCGACGGTTATGCAACGATGACAGTCTGCTCCAACGTCTGGCTCGGTAACGATCAATCCGGCTTCGAACAGGGCATGGAGGAGTTATGGTACAAATACGACGCTCGTGCCGATGAGTCGGTGGACATCACCCTCGATTTTATGTACCGAAACTGGGACCGCGACTGGTTCTGTTTCCTTCACTTCATCGATCCGCATTCGCCGTACGAACCCCCAGCGGAATTTCAGGATCGGCTCTGCGACCCTGCATATGACGGGCAGTACAAGGAAATCTTCCACAATTCGTTCGAGCTGAAGGATGGAACCCTTGTCCTTCAGGGAGCGGACCTGAAACAGATTCGAGACTTGTATGACGGCGAGGTTGCGCACATCGATGCCGAACTCGGCCGGCTCTTCGATTACCTGACGCAATCCGAGATGCTCGACGACACGCTGATTATTTTCGCGGCCGACCACGGCGAGGAATTTTACGATCACGGCGAATTCGATCACGGCCACTCGATGTATGACGAAATGGTCAGACTGCCGCTCGGGATTTACGGTGAAGGTTTTCCTGCAGACACGAGCATCGACACCGCCGTCGGCAACGACGATATATTCCCGACAATCCTGACGTGGCTCGGAAAGGACCGTCCTGACGGCCTTTCGGGGATTCCGCTGCAGGATGTCATCTCCGGAAATGTTCCTGGTGAAAAAATAATATTTGGAGAGGGCAATAACCGTGGACCCGACCGAAAATTCGCAACACAATGGCCGTACAAATGCATAATGAATTTCACAAGCGGTGAACTGAGCCTCTACAACCTTGAAACCGATCCCCTCGAAACAAATAATATCTTCAGCGATCATCAGGGCACCGCGGAAAATCTTGCTCAGATCATGACCGCGAGGATGCTTCCCGACTCCACCATGTTCAACGCCTGGTTCTTGCGGAACGACGAAGCATCGCCGGTGGTTTTGTCCGGCAGGATTACGGTCGAACCGGGAATCGAAAATGTCAGAAGCTTCGGAATCGACAATATATCCGACTCCGTCAAGGTCGAGGGCAACACGATAATTTTCCAGGTGACAAACTCGCTACCTTTGGAGGGGATCGACAAACATCTCGCGATATTCCCGACATCAGAGGACGCGACAATCAATGTCACACTGCAGGTTGACGGAAAAACATCCACAGAGCATTTATTCCCGTACGGAACGATGACCCTCGAACCGTCGGGGCACGCGACGGTGAACATCGCGGACTACCCGCTCGGCCCGGACTTCAACACGCACGACTTTGCGCTTCCACCGGGTCTCTATATCTGGGGCGTACAGGGATTCGACCGTGAAAAATTGCAGGAGCGCTTCGATCCGGAATCATGGGACGAGATCCGGTCGCTTGGGTATGTTAATTGAGTTTTTTTATCCTCTGTAGCGCTGACCTCCTGGTCGGCTGTAACGCTGACGTCCCCGTCGGCATTGTCAGGATTTTTATCCAGATTGTTCAATCGCGGACGAGACGTCCCCGAGCCAGCCGACCAGAAGGTCAGCGCTACAGCACAGATCGTAACCGCTTTGGGGCTCAATTTCTAAACGAAAAATTGCAGGAGCGCTTCGATCCGGAATCGTGGGACGAGATCCGGTCGCTCGGGTATGTGCAGTGAAATGGATATCTATCCGCAGGATGCGAAAGACACGTTTACCCAATCACAGGATGTGAATGGCACGGTTACTCAACTACCTGTTCCCAACCAATATCCTGCATCGGAGCGTTCTGCCTCAATTTACGCGCCCAGTCGGAAAGCCTGCCGAGTTGGTCGTCCGATATCAGTCCCCACTTTTTCATCGCGTATAATAATGACGGTGCAATCGCCCGGGAGTTGCCGTCCATCACCTTAAGCCCGATCCCAAGCCCGACATTCCTGAAACTGACCCCATAAACTCCCTCCCCGCCGATTTTCCCAAGCCATTTCCCGTCGCTCTCATAGTTGAACGGAGTCCCGAACCGCGTCGTCCCTGCCGTAAACCATGCCGCTTTATGATACGCGTTGAAAATTCTCTCCCTGATTTTTTTCTCAAGGTCGTTCTCACCGAACTGAGGGTTGCCATATCTAGCCGCGATTTTGGCGATCGAGTAAATGCTGATCCACCACGTGGGAACGCCGCAGCCATCGACGCCGTACGGGATCTCGCCCTCTCCCCTGCCCGCGTAACGTTCCATCGTTCTCGTATTGGCCTGCTGTAGAGGATGTCCCGGAATCTGGTAACCATCGACCGGCCATCCCTGTGCCATGCACGCGAGGATCATCGAGATATGCTTCCCGGAACAGTTATGAAAGACCGGACTCAGTTCGATCCTGTCGCGGCCAAGCTCCCAGATCGCCTCGGGGACAAACGGGTGGTGAAAACCGCATGTAAGGCATTCCTCCGAGATGTTGTATCTTTCGAGCAGACCGTTCAGCGCCTCGATATGCCCGGCCTCGCCGTTGTGACTCGCCGACATCAGCGCGATCTCCTCGAGCGAGCATTCGTCCAGCATCGACGGCCTCAGCCCGATCGCCGTAAGAAGCTGAAGCGGTTTGGCCATCGACCGCTCGTACGTCTCATAATTCGGGTCGCCAAAATGTCCGAGCAGATTGCCGTCTGAGTCCGACAGCGCGACGTGGACGGAATGAATCGCTTCCCTCCTTCCCGACCGCGTCGCCTCTACCCTGATCGGCTCGTCTGATTTAAAATAGTTATTGCTCATTGGGGGAAATTATAGCTCAAACGGAGTATACTCGCTCCGTAAAATTCGACGGCGGGGCTTTTTAAGACAGAACGGTGACAGCACGATGACTGACCTGAACAAGATTAAGATTAATGACGAAATTATTAACCTGTACATGCAGCATATAAACCCGTCCCTGATGAGGCTTGTCGCCTTCATGGGATACGACGCGATTGAGGATCACGCCACGGGATCGAAAGTCTGGGACATCTTCGGCAACGAATTTATCGACTGCCTCGGCGGATTCGGCGTATTTTCACTGGGACATTGCCATCCGAAAGTTGTCGAAGCGGTAAAAAAGCAGCTCGACCGCATGCCGTTATCATCGAAGGTGCTTTTGAACGAACCGCAGGCAAGGCTCGCGAAAAAATTGGCTCAGATAACTCCCGGCGACCTCAAGTACAGCTTCATCTGCAACTCGGGGACCGAGGCGATCGAGGCTGCTCTCAAACTCGCTCGTCTGAAGACCAAACGCCATGGATTTATCTACACCGAAAGAGCCTTTCACGGCAAAACCCTCGGAAGCCTTTCGGTAACGGGAAAAGAATCGTTCCAGCAGCCGTTTCGACCTCTTCTACCCGGAGCGGTGATGGTTCCGTTCGGCGATGTGGACGCTTTTGCCAAAGCTGCCAATAGCGATATCGCCGGATTTGTGGTCGAACCCATACAGGGAGAGGGCGGAATCCATGTACCACCGGACGACTACTTCCCGAAGGTCCAGGAAATCTGCCGTAAAAACGGGATTTTGTTGATAATCGATGAGGTCCAGACCGGGCTGGGTCGGACCGGAAAACTTTTCGCGTGCGAACACTGGGGCATTGAGCCCGACCTGCTGGCGCTCGCGAAGGCTCTCGGCGGCGGTGTGATGCCCATCGGAGCTGTTGTCGGAACGGCGTCGATATGGGAAGTATTCGAGGAAAATCCCCTTATTCATTCAACGACTTTCGGCGGAAATCCGCTTGCCTGCGCTGCCGCCCTCGCGGCACTCGATGTGATTATCGGCGAGAATCTGGCGGAAAAAGCCCGAATTAACGGCGAAAAAATCCTCAAGGGACTCGGCGAGATTCGCAAGCAACATCCCGAAATATTCGCCGACATCCGCGGAAAGGGATGCTTTATCGGTGTCGAATTCACCGACAGCGACATCGGCGGCCTGATGATTTCAGCCCTTGCGGCACGGAAAATTATCGTGGCGTTTACGTTAAATGATCACAGCGTAATAAGAATCGAGCCCGCGCTCGATATCCCGGAAAAGGACCTCATGAGAATTCTGGATGCCTTCGCGGATTCCGTTGCAGAGGTCGCCGGAATTGTGGCAGAATTAAGCGCGTAAGAAATGGCAGAAAAGCTAAACCGCCAAAAAATATTTTTGAAAATGACGCTCGATCAGAATAAACGACCGCCGGACCCGTTCGGCGACGATGAGGACATTTTCGACATCAACTGCCGTCCGGCGACTAAAGCCGACCTCGGTCAGGTCGCCTTCCTCGCGCTTGGCCTCCTCAATAAACTTTTCGGCGACATGATAGGGGCTATCGAAATTGACGCGCGGGAAATAGTCGAATCGTCACTCAGAAACCGTCTCAGGCTCGACAGCACATGGGTGATGACCGAGGGCAAGACTGTCATCGGAACCATCGACCTCGAAACCGTGGAAACCCGAAAATTGAACGGACTCGCGATTCCCAGAGTGCTTGCCGAAAGGCTCGGACTGACGGAAAAAGTTGCCGAAGCCGGACTTCTGCCTCTACTTGTCCATGAGCCTGAACCGGATGAGTGCCATCAGCCGATTGTCGCGCTGCTTCCGGGAAGCCGGGGCGAGGGCCGCGGGACATTGCTCCTCATGCACGGCGCGTTCTGGGCGAAGGCGCAGGGCAAGCACTGGATAACCACATGGCTGCCGGAGGACGATCCCGGTTACCAGGTCTATAAGCGAAGAGGCTACTTCGTCGAGAAGGAGATTGGAAGTTCGAGCCCGACATCCGGGCAGAAATGGATCTTCCTGAAACGGCCAATATCGGCGCAGGCTCATAAAATCATGAGGACAAAGGGTAATTCGGGGACAGGCACCAATTCGGTTATCTAAACTTCAACATCATTCAAGCTTGCGGAACCGAATTGTTGCCAGTCCCCGAATTACTACCCGAATTACTAATTTGCAGATGGATGTCTCCCGCGTAAAACTAATTGGGTTCGACATGGACGGAACCCTCTTTAATTCCTTTTCAGTGTCGTACGACGCGATGAGGGAGGGATTCGAGGCATTCTGGAACGAGCTTGGCGAGGACGGTCCGGTCCCGTCATGGGATACCGTTAAACGTCTCATCGGACTGCCGTCGTATGAGTTTTTTCCGGCGGCGCTGCCCGAGTCCCACAGGGAACACTGGAAGCTCCTGCACAAACATATCGGCGACGCCGAAAAGCGACGTCTCAGCGACGGCAGCGGGCGTTGCTTCGACGGCGTTCATGAAACTCTGGGCGAGCTAAAATCGAGGAACTACACCCTGGCATGTCTGTCCAATGCGTCGAGACGTTATTTCGATGCCGTACTGGACAGTTGCTCTCTGAGAGCGTATTTCGATGAGCTTGTGTACCTGGGAGAGGACCCGCGCAGGTTGAAGGTCGATGTTCTTTCGGCGTGGGCAATCGAATACGGTAGAGGCAACAGCGTATTTTATATTGGAGACCGTCAGGCGGACATCGAAGCCGCGCACGGCGCTGGTGTCGGGGCGATAGGCGTTTCATGGGGGTACGGGTCGCAGCGAGAATTAGCGTCAGCCGACAGGGTCATTCACCGCGCCGTTGAACTTCTTGATATTTTCCCGGAAAGAAAACCTTATTAGAGCAGAAATTCCAGAAGACTCGGAGTAAGAACTTTCGCTCCGACACCAAGCGCGCTCTGGAGAACCAGTTCCTGCTGGCTGAGCGCCGTTATGACCTCGGGATAATTCTGTGCCTCGATCGTGGTCTTCAATTCCTTTACATTCAGGTCCTGCGCGGTAAAAAGGTTGGTTATCGTCGTCAGGCGATTTGCCCTGGCGCCGATAATCGCTTCATTTCTGAGAAAATTCTCAGTATCGATGTCGATCAGCACGAGGTCCTCCTCACCCAATCGAAGATACCGCTGGGAATCATAGAGAGCTCCAGTCACCGCTTTCGAGAGGCCTGAAACGGTGGTGGGGATCTCTCCCATGATCTCATTAAACTTATCTCGATCCTCCCCTGCCAGACTTATTGCCGTGATTGTCACATTTTGAATCTGGAATGTTTCAAGGTTCTCAATCTCGATCCTGCCGTCGGTTGTAAGGCGTACTTTCGCCCTGCCGTTGAATATTTCCTCAAGTGTCCGGGCGAAGGACTCGAAGGTGTCATTATCGAGGAGCTTGAACGAAAAGGTCCCGGCATCGTAAGTCACAGTGATGGTATCGCCCTCATTGATCCCGAGGAGTTCTCTGTCCACATTAATAGCGTTGATTAATTTTGTATCGTCGCCGACGACACCGAACAGGTCTTTTCGCATCTGGATAAGGGTGTTGAAAATGTTCGAGGGTTGTATCTCGACACCGCGGCCGTCCACCGGACCCGACCCGGGAACCACATTGGCGGCAATCCAGCCGATCGTACCGGCAAACGGCCCCGTTATCGCAAAGTCGGTGTCTCGAATATCGCCTCCGGACAATTTCGTCTCAATGTGTAAATATTCAAAGCCGGGCGGACCAGCAATAGAAAGCTGAAGCGCCGGGTTTAAAACGGGATCCGATGTAATCCAGTCGTTAAGCAATGTAAAAATCTGGCCAATATTGTTATAAATACCTGTGGGGACATTAAGCGTCACCGGAGCCGGATTCGTCCCGTCATACGTAGCGGATGCTCCCAGGTCGATAGTTATCGTATCGTTGAAACCCGGGATAACTGCCAGCGGGAATCCCAGTGGGACGCCGTCATAATATGCCGGAAATGATGTGACTGTCAGGTTCAACGCGGCCATTGTACCCGTGGCACCCTCTGTAATTACAAAATCCGAAGCCAGCACGCCATCTCCGGTTTTTACGGTTTCAAACTTGAGTCTCCCCTCGTAATATTCGACATTTACGGCTCCCCGAAGCACATCGTTCTGGAATATCTGATACTTAATCTCATCCAGCAGGTCGTCCAGCGAGCCGATCATTCCCGCCCTGAGGTCAACGACTTGCGGCAGAGCGTCCAATCCATTCTTTGACGCCGTGGGACCCAGGTCAATAATTATTTTGTCGTTGCCGTCTGTCCCGGCAAACTGCGCCGGAGTTGGAGGCGCGTTTCCCGCTACCCCAATCAGATTCAAATCGTCCTGATCGGACGCTGTGTCGTTGATCCCGTTAAATGGTCCACCGATAACAAGATCCCCTGCATCGATTTCATCCCCGGTTGCAACGGTTTCGAGTCTTAAAACACCGCCCCCCGCATCGGACACCGCGATTTTATCCTTTCCGAAAGCGACATCTATCCTTGCCTGCATCTCATTGATCAGGTCGCCTACCGTCGCGTATGTTCCGGGCGTGATGTAAATATTCCGGGCTAACGAGACGCCATTGTTGGCATCAGCGCCAAGGAAAATATTCATCACATTATTTGTGTCGTCATAGGTCAGGTTCGCGACCGGGCCCGCGCCCGTGAAAACCGCCGGTGTTGAGTCGACAATCGCGAACGATGGGGCGGCGGAACCCAGATTCATCGCGCCACGAATATCCAGGCCAAGATCCTCGATCAGTCGATTATTTCTGTTATCGGACAGGGAGAAGCCCCGGACCGCGTAAGCGGATTCCAGCACAAGACGATTATTGTCAATGCTCGCGAATACGTGGGTTCGGTGGGCATTATTTTCAAATACGCGCTGGATGTCCACAAGGTCGAATTCAGGATCGATCTCAATCTCGACGCCGTTGATTGTGAGAATTCCGGAGAATCCGAGCGGAATATCGGTCGGAAGGGCATCTCCCACCTGCGTGTATGTGTACTCCATGTAAAGGTCTTTACCGTTAATGTTTACCTGTACGTTGTCCGCGTCGCCGACAAGCCTCCCGATCCTCCCGCGGTTCCCTTTGTAAAGCACATCCTCCAGAAGATTGGTTCTTTCGTTGTAAAGCCCTTCAAACGGCGTTTCGCGCGTCCTCCATCCCGCGAACATATACCGGTCTCGAAATCTGGAATTCGCGTTACTAAGCGTTGAATCGATGAGCAGCCCGATTTCCTGGGCGATTGTGTTTCGGTCGGCCTGGTTAAGATTGTCGTTGGCGCCGTCAAGCGATAAGTCGTACGCTCTCCCGATATCGTTGATCACTGCCTGAAGGGTGGTATCGATCGATCCCACCTGGCTGGACCCATCATCGACATTCTTCAGAAATTGAGCGATCTTACTGATCGACGAGTTGAAACCGATTATCTGCGCGACTTCCACCGGGCCGTCCGCGGGACGGCTGAACTTCACACCGGTGGCGAGTTGCTGCTGGCTTCTCTCGATCCTGTTCGATATCGCGTTCAGGTTTCTCAGGAAATTTGAAATCAGAATGTTGTGTGTTATGCGCATTTTTTAGGTCCCTCCCTCCGTGGAGGCTCATTTATCAGGCTCCAAGCCTGTTGATAACCGTATCGAGCATTGTGTCTATTACCTGAATTACCCTCGCCGCACCCTCGTAAATTCGCTGGAAAACGATCATGGCAGCCGCTTCCTCATCCATGTTCACTCCCCGCACGCTTTCACGCCGGACATTGAGCTGGCTGAGGAGCACGTCCTGGTTGGTCACAAGCCTCGAGATCGATTGCTTTACGGAGCCGAGCTCGGCAATTGTCGACGAGTAATAGTCTCCGTATGTTGTCTCGAACAGCGCATTGCTTATGGACTGCAGCGACGCGATGGTTATGGCATTTTCGTTATTGCCAGGTCCCGGAAAGATCCCGCTCCCGTCATCGCCTGCAGCCGCGATGTAATCGAGGTTGTCTATGATGGCAAGATAAACCTCCATCATGTCGGCCGAGTTGGAGTATAACTCGTTGGATTCGAGAAAATTCGTTTGTGTATTTTCCAGACCCGAGATTGTGAGAAAGGATGACGATCCCCTGAAAATCGTAATTTCAGCGTCTTTCTCGACCGGATTGAACAGATCGAGCCTGATGCGCTTGGAACCGCCGGATTCCTCAACAAGAACCGCCCGCACCCACGGCTGCGCGAGGTTGATCCGGTCGAGGAGCTCTCCCAGTGTGATAGCCTGTGCCGGGGTGACATCGTCCGGCTGAATAATTATCTCGGTCCCCATAATTTCGAAATTGCCGGCGGTGATGCCGAGCTGGTCGATAGGCGTATCTTCGGTTACGCTTGTGGCAAACGTCACCGTCCCGGCCATTTCGGCGGTCCTGAGATCGTTGAAAAACGACCGACCCTTCATGCCATCCAGCCCGAAACCGTCCAGATGGTGGTAATTGACCCTGTTGATAATCGATGTCGCCAGGTTATCAAGTTTGCTGAGGAAATGAGGGACAGTGTCCTGAAAAGTCTCGATCAATCCAGCAAGAATACCGCTGCCGTCGAGGTTCGGCTTCATGTGATTGGAAAACTCGATTTCAATGTCTCTTGCCGGGTCGTTTCCGGATTTTACTACGAGCCGCTGAGCGCGGTCCTGTTCAACAATTCTCAGTCCGCCGATAAGTACGCTGACAGTGCCGTCGGATTGATCGATAGTCGAGATCGGAACGATATCGGCAAGTTTCTCGACAAGTTCGTCCTGGCGGTCCATCAGGTCGTTGGGATTATCGCCAAGCCCTTTTACCTGCCCGATCTGTATATTCAGATCCGCAATCTGACTCGCCAGGTTGTTAGCCTCCTCGACTTTCAGGTAAATCTGCGAGATCTGTTCCTGGCCGAGTCGTTTGAGTGAGTCGTCTATCCTGCTGAACTCCCGGACCATGCTCACAGCCTGTTCTCTCAGGTTCGCCCGAGCGCTAACGAGTTCAGGATTATTCGCGAGGTCGAGCCATGCCGCGAAAAATTTGTCGATCAGCGCACTAAGGGTATTTTCACCGGGCTCGTTGTAAATCAACTCGATTTGGGAAAGCGCGGTCTCTACGGTTTTGTTGTAACCCTGCGTCCCGGTCTGCTTGCGAATGATCTCATCGAGAAACTCATCTCGAATGCGCCTTACCGCTTCGACGTCCACGCCTGCGCCGAGCTGCTGCGGAAAACCGCCTCGGCTCAGCGAGGGATAAGAAAGCGGCGGAGATGTCATTAGCTCCGCTCTTTGACGCGAGTATCCCGGAGTGTTTGCGTTTGCTACGTTATGAGCAATTACCTGCAGGTTGAGCTGGGCCATTGCCAATGCTTTCTTGGCGATGTCCATCCCGAAAAAAATCGAAGGCACGGACTGATCCTCCCTGATTTATTAATCCCACCTGAACCCATTCTGCCGTTTCTAAACAATTTATGTCTTAGCTAATTCGGGGACTGGCAACAATTCGGCTCATGCAATTCTGAACGATCTTGAAGCCTCAACAGCCGAATTGGTGCCTGTCCACGAATTACATGTCTCAAGCCCTGAGTAATTCGGGGACTGGCAACAATTCGGCTCATGCAATTCTGAACGATCGTCAATCCCTTACAGCCGAATTGGTGCCTGTCCCCGAATTAAGCCCTTGCGTCAAGAAAATTGGGACCGTCATTACCGGGATCATCGGGACCGTAAGTGCAGGGATTATCGCCAAATCCGAGGAGAGCCCTCAGGCTGACCTCGGCAAAACTCAACCCCTGACCGATCAAAGTCAGGTTGAGGGAATTCTGGGCATCCACTTCGGCGAGCATCCCTATGAGAACCATGCGGGACTGTGCTGCCCTGTTAAACGCAAGCGCTTCTTCATCGGTGACCCCGAGTTCCATAATCTTCTCTTCGATAGCGGAAAAATTCCTCGCTCCGCTCCACCCCATTTGTTTGAAGAAACCGTCGACATATTGCCGCCGGGCTTCATCGAGCATCCTGATCTGCCCGGCTGCGCGGTCGAGACGCGGAGTAGCGTGCTCGACCGACTCGTTTTCGCCATGCACAAGAAGTTCCTGGTAATTTTTCAGGATTTTCAGCAGGTTCCTGTTTGCGTCGGTGAGTTCCTCAAGATATTGGTTGACCCTCTCCAGGAACTCCAGAAGTGTGATTTCAGTGTTTTGGTTTTTGCTGTCCATATAATATAGATTTCGGCAGCAAAACCGATTAATTCAGTGGTTGGAGACGGGTTATCCCGATTTGCGGTGGGAAAATAAAATAAAATAAAAAAAATCCGGGAAAATTAACCCGGATTAATCGGGGGCGCCTTCGGTTTGCACTTTGAGCTCGATATCCACCTGCTCGAACCGTCCCTTGCGGACCTCGACCACCGTCTCCCTGCCAATCTGCAAAGCCATCGCGTTCAGGTAAATCAGCTTGTAAGTACCGGGGTCGAGGTTGGGCAGATTATAATGACCGTACAGCGTGCATCTCTCCTCCGCGACGAGTTTTCCATCCAGCCAGGCCTGTACCGTGCCGTATGGGGAAGGCCTCCCGTCGACATATACCGTCCCGGCAATTTTCGATTTCACGTTCGGCGGACCGCAGTCTGTTCCGGTGGCGGCTTGCGACACGATGATGATCAAAAAGACTGCTAATGTGCGGTATATGTGGAACATTATGCCTTGCTCCCGGTCTTTGGAATTTTTCGGATGATGTGCGAACTACAGTAATCCGACTCCGCAGATTACGCGCGAGTTCGGTTCATCCGATGTCTACGACGTAGTAAAAAAATCCCGGATGAACGAGCCGGGAGAGATTTTTTATGGAACTCGTAAATTACCGGATTACTGCGGCAAACCCTGTACGGTCAATTCAAGGTCGACCGTCTCAAACCTGCCCATACGGACTTCGACAACCGTATCTCCACCGATGGGCGCTCCCCTCGCGTTCAGATAGACAAGAGTATAAGTGCCCGGGTCAAGGTCAGGGAGCGTGTAGTGACCGCTGTCACCGCACCTTTCCTGGGCAACCAGGGTCCCGTCCTTATAAGCCTGGACGGTGCCGTACGCCTGCGGTCTGCCGTCGACATACACGGTCCCGGCGATCTTGGACTTCACTTTTTTTAACTGGCTGCATGACGTGCCTGTTATTCCGAAAAGCAGGACGAAAATAACTAAAATGGCGATAATGCTATTCTTGGAATTCATTGGTACAATCTCCTTATCTGTGTCGCGACTTATTATATCATAACTGGTCGGAAGACAAACAATTATATTTATGATGTCGACACCGAGAGATTTTTATGACCGGTGATGTCGAAAAAATGTCCGGTTCCGGCAAGCCCGATTCAAAACCCGTCGAATGTGAAACGATTTCCAAACCGTGCTGGCAGCTTTTGGTCCTCGGTTTTTTTACCGGAATCGGCGGGGCGCTGATCGGTGTCGGAGGCGGGATAATAATGATCCCGTTTCTGACCATGTGGGGACTTCCCCAGAAGCGGGCGCAGGGAACAAGCCTGGTAATAATCGCCATTGCAATCGCGCCGATCGCTGTCATTACCTACGCCATTCAGGGAAATATCGACTTTTATATCGCCATTCCTCTGGCGATAGGCGGAGTTATCGGGAGCGTGATCGGATCCAGGCTGGCGCTGACATTCACAAACGCGCTTCTGTCCCGGCTGTTCGGGATATTTTTGATAATAATCGTCATCAGGCTCGGATATGACATCTTCAGCGGTTTAGCCGGTATTTCCGGAAATAATTCCCAGCAGCAACTTTCAGAAGCGTTTTTAATAAAAGAGCTGGTCGAAGCGGGGATTCTTGGCGTCCTTGCCGGGGCTGTCGCGGGATTTTTCGGAGTGGGCGGAGGCGTGATATTTGTCCCGGCGGCTAAAATACTCCTGGGACTGACCCAGGAGGTCGCTCAGGGTTCAAGTCTTACGGCCATGATACCGACCGTCTCGGTTGCCATGATTAATTACATCAGGCAGAAGCAGGTCGATTGGGTGCTTGTTCGCTGGATGGCGCCGGGAGCTCTTGTCGGCGCGATCCTGGGATCCGTCGGTGCCGATTTTCTCGGCAAAATCAAGGACGGGTATATTTTGACCGGTCTCTTTTGTGTATTCCTTCTCATTACTGCCATCAGGAAGCTTACGGACATTAACTCGAGAAAAAATAACGTTTAAGAGTTTCCTCTTTCCCTTTTATTCCTGATTTAAAGACAGTAGCGCTGACCTCCCGGTCGGCTGGATCGGGGACGTCCCGTCCGCGCAGAGGAACACCCTGGGACGACATCTACCCGCTGTGAGTGCCGACGAGGACGTCAGCGGTACAGCCGACCAGGAGGTCAGCGCTACATACAGAAACGATCTGTGCAAAAAAACTCTGGAGGGACTACC